>Ga0209517_10001496_pt1 | contig 35048 bp, 30 predicted proteins | sample PeaSoiMetSII2010_FD_187695 | JGI IMG/M metagenome (GOLD analysis project Ga0209517, IMG submission 187695) | Peat soil microbial communities from Weissenstadt, Germany - SII-2010 (SPAdes) (version 2) | ecosystem: Environmental > Terrestrial > Soil > Wetlands > Peat | place: Germany... | reverse complement strand
ATTTGGCTGTATCCAGCCTCACGCTTTTGATATCAATCTGGGGGTGGTTCACGACCGCGAAAGCAGCAGCCTGGCACGCCACAACTAAAGAGCCCGAAAGATAATAAGATCTTGAGCGCTGGAACAATTATGCAGCGACTCTTTGACACGTGCAAGGCGGAACGAGGCTGCCAATCGAAGGAACAATACGAACTTGGTATCGTAAGGGTGCGAATCAATACAGACGCACTCCGAGACCATCAAGGCAACCCACGGTGGCCGCGCAGGATTCTCGGCTTACGTCTTCTGCCGCATGATCCAGCGGACGGCGTTGTGCTGCAGCTTGACGTACTCCGGATTCCACAGATCGCTCAGCATGTGGCCCGGCGACATGTAGCAGACGCGGCCCTTGCCGTAGTCGTAGGCCCAGCCACCCGGAGCCGTGGAGCCGTAGCTCTGATACGTGAGACCGTCTTCGTTCACCGTCTGGAGGAACAGGAACTTGGGGTCCTTGTCGTAGGTCATGTAGTGCTGCTCGTCGGTGACTACGAAATCTTTGACTCCCTGCGTGATGGGGTGATCCGGATTCGTCACCTTCACTTTGAAGGTCCGGATGGGGGGATGTCCGGTGTAGGCCGCGCCCAATACGTGGCGGAAGTCCGGATCGGTCAGGCCCACGTGGGTGGTATTGTGCAGGAAAAGCGCGGCGCCGCCCGCGTCCACGAACTGGCGCACGGCCTTGCCCTGCTCGGGCTTCATCCAAAACTCCGACCGCGCCCGCCCCGCCGGCAAGGGCGGATCGAAAACCAGCTTCGGACGCCCCGTGGCGACCCAGGCGGCGTTGGTGCTTTCGTCGCCTCCGTAGCCATCGGGCCAGATCATCCCGTCGCGCAGAACGATGAGGACCTTGTAGCCGTCCAGCGTCTCCGCGTTGAGCAAAGACGTCTCGTCGGTAAAGTCGATGCTGACGCCGAGTTCCTTGGCGATGGTTCTGGTGAGACCGACCCGGATGTAATCGGAGTTGTGATAGCGATCGCCGATGAGGGCGAAGGCGGTAGCTTTCCTGGCCGCCTTGCCGGGAAGCGGCGCGAGGGCTGCTCCGGCCAGTGCGGCCAATACCGAACGCCTCGTGGTATTAGCAAGCATTTTCATGGTTAACGTCAGTTCCTCGGGCGGCGCGGGCCTGGGACGTCCACGCTGTCCACCCTGCGAGTGTTGTCGCGGGAGACGCCCACGATCAGGAACTCCAGAGGCTGGCCGCCCGTGTTCTCGAATGAGTGGACCTCGTTAAGCTGGATGGGAACCGCGTCGCCCGCATGGATCGGCGCCGTCTCGGCGGCTACTGTGGCTGCGCCGTCGCCGTTCATCACGTAATAGAACTCGGCAACTTCCCGATGGAGGTGCGGCCCTAGGGACGCGCCCGGCGGAAGCACGAGGTGATCCACATAGGCCCACGGGCCGGTGAACACGGAAGTATCCAGCGCCCGGCGGTACTGTGCGGAGCCGGTCCCGCCGCTCATGCCGTTCACGGAGCGAAGCAGCGCGCGGTCCAGCCGCATGCTCATGAAGACCGGGATCGGATCGAGCGTCGCGTCTACCCGGGAATCGCCGAGGTTGAAGGCGTCGTACGTGCCCTTCATCGCGGAGACGTTGATGTTCATCCACTGAACCGGCTTGTCGGTCGCATTGTAGATCGCGTGCGAGTGTCCCATCCGGCAAGGTGCCCCGGCTGGTCCTTTCAAGATTGAAGTCCGTCCATCGATCGTAAACTGCGCCTCGCCGTCGAGGATGACGAACATCTCCTCGCACTGATTGTGGAAATGGGCGCCGATGCCGCTCTTCGGCTCGATAATACCGCGGTGCAGAAAAAAGAGGTTCGTATCCAGGCTGTGAGCGTCGAACAGGGCCATGTAGTCCAGTTGGCCGGCTCCATCGTGCACCGCTTTCGAAGGCCGGTATTTCGATGGATCCGTATGCGCGATACGCTGGGCCAGCGGCTCGCGCGCCGCCAGCGGGAGAATCAAAAGAGCCGCCATGCAAAGCCGCTTCATCGCTGCCGGACTCCCTTCCGGCTAACTCACATCGAACAGCATCACGGTGTAGTTCTTCGTCGAGAGCGTGTTCTCGATCGTCGGCCACACCTTCTGATGCACGTCGGTCGCCACCCATTTCTGCCGAAGCTCTTCGCTTCGATACGTCAGCTCGAACCGGTAATTGACGCCGGCGGGCGCCTGGCCCGCCAGCGTCGAACGCAGCTTGAGCATCTTCACATCGATGTATCCCGGCTGTTTGGAGGCCGCCGGCCGGAAGATGGTCTCGAAATTCTTCAGCATCTCCTTTTCTTTCGCCGGATCGACGGCCAGGTCCACGTGCAACTGAATGGGATGCGCGGCATCCGCCGCCTGTGCCGCCGGCAATACGGCGCTCGCCGCCAACATGGTCTTCAAGTACGTTCTTCGCTTCATGTGTCTCCCATCTAAAAAGCCGGCTTCTGCCCGGGTACCGCCAGCTTGATGCGGTACAGCCCCGTCCGGGCCGTGATATACAGCGACTTGCCGTCATCGCCCCAATTGCAGTTCGCGGGGGTTTCCGGCGGCTTGATCGTGCCCAGGTGCTTGCCGTCCGGAGAGAACACCCACACTCCGCCGGGGCCGCTGCCATAGACGTTGCCCAGCGCATCGACTTTCATGCCGTCCGGCAGACCGTCTTCCTTCTCCGCCGTCACGTCGAAGAACACCCGTCCGTTGCCGGCCGTCCCGTCTTCCGCGACATCGTAGCGCATCCATACCTTGCGCTTCTCGTCGGAATTGGCGATGTAGAGCACCTTCTGATCGGGCGAGAACGCGATGCCGTTCGGCCGGGTCAGATCCTTGACGATCGCGTCCACTTTGCCGTTCTTCAGGCGGTAGACGCCATTAAACGGAATCTCCTTGGCCGGGTCTTCATCCTGCTTCGCCAGCCCATACGGAGGGTCGGTGAAATACAGCGCCCCGTCAGACCGGTACACCAGATCGTTCGGGCTGTTGAACCGCTTGCCCTGAAAGCGTTCCACCAGCGGCGTCATCTGCAGATCCTTGCCTACCCGCACGATGCGGCGAGCGGTATGCTGGCAGATCAGCACGTAGCCGTCCTTGTCGGCGATCTCCCCGTTCGGCCCGACGAATCCTCCTGGCGGCACGTTGCCTGGGTCTCCTCCCGCCTTTTCGATGAGAACCTTCACCTCCCCGTTCGGCGACCATTGGCGGACCACGTTGCCCACCACGTCGCTGAACCATAGGACCTGATCCTGCCCGCGCCAGACCGGCCCCTCAGTGAACTGGAACCCTCCCGCGAGCTTTTCGATGGCGGCATCTTTCGGCACCAGCGGATCCAATGCCGGATCGAGCCGCACAATGCTGCCGGCGCTCGGCTGCGCTCCCGTCGGGGCGGCCAGCCCGGAGGAGGATTCGGATTTGGGGGGAGTCGTGCAGCTGACGGTCAGAACCGCCAAGGCGAGTGGAAGCAGTGGCTTTTTCTTCATAGTGCGGGCTGATGGACCGCCATGAATTATATCAGTGTTGAAGAGCCATTTCACCCGTGTCTCCGAACCGTGTCTCCGAACGTGGTCCGAACGTCGTCGCGGAACCTCGACCTGCGCATCTATCGGGCGGTCCTCTGGCGGCCGATATGTTCTGTGTACCAGAGGAAACGAATTCATATGGGAACGCAAATGACAATTGGAAAGAAATTAATAGCCAGCTTCGCTGTGATGCAGGTCCTGACGCTGCTGTTTGGAATTAGCTCCCTGACCGCTATTGGCAGCCTTTCGGGAAGCTTGGACGCGGTAGTCAACGTAACCACCAGAAAAATCGAGTTGACCGATGCGGTGAGCACCGCCAGATCGGATATGCTGGCGGCTCAGCGCGGAGTGATCATGTTCACCTTTGGAAAATCACCCGAAGGGGTGGAAAAGGCCAAGCGGCTGTTCGAGTCGGCAGCCGGACGATGGGCCAGCCTTCTGTCGGACATTCGACCCTTGCTGGTGACGGAAGAAGGACAGCGCCTTACGAACCAATTGGAAGCCGGCCTGGCTTCGTGGCGCTCCGCGTTCACCGAGATCGAGCAGCTTACGGCGTCCGGGAACCCCGATGCCGCCATCAACATCGCAGTAGATAAGGGCGTGCCCATCTACGATGCCGCTGGAAGGGATTCGCAGCGACTCCAGGAGCAACAGAAAGAAATGCTGGAGAAGGGCAAACAGGCAGCCGCGGATTTGAAAATGATGAGCCGCTGGATCGCCTTCGCGCTGATTGGCCTGTCCCTGTGCGCCGGGGCCGCGGTTCTGTTCGTTGTGCGGCGAACCAGCCGGACATTGCAGAAAGCGGCCACCGAGCTGGCCGAGGGCGCCGACCAGGTCGCCAGTGCAGCCACGCAGGTCTCCGGATCCAGTCAGTCGCTGGCACAGGGAGCTTCCGAGCAGGCGGCCTCCCTCGAAGAGACCTCCTCGTCCAGCGAGGAGATCGCCTCCATGGCCCGGAAGAATAGCGAGAACTTACGAACCGCCGCGGATCTCGTGTCGCAATCCCAGCAGAGATTCGGCGTAGCCGAGCAGGCGCTGCAGCAGATGGTGGCGGCCATGGGCGAGATCACCGATTCCAGCCAGAAAGTCTCGAAGATCATAAAGGTCATCGACGAGATCGCGTTCCAGACCAACATCCTGGCGCTGAACGCAGCCGTCGAAGCGGCGCGCGCGGGCGAAGCCGGTATGGGATTCGCCGTAGTGGCCGACGAGGTCCGCAACCTCGCCCAACGCTGCGCTCGGGCCGCTGGAGATACCACGGTATTGATCGAGGAATCGGTCGGTAAATCGAACGCCGGCCAAGCCAAAGTGGACCTCGTGGCCGAAGAGGTCCGCAACCTCGCCCAGATGGCGGCAAAAGTGAACATGCTGGTAGATGAGGTCAAACTAGGCAGCGCCGAACAGTCCAAGGGGATTGAGCAGGTCGCCCAGGCGGTCACGCAAATGGAGAGAGTGACGCAGACTTCGGCCGCCAATGCCGAGGAGAGTGCGGCGGCGTCCCAGGAACTGAGCGCGCAGTCCAAGACCTTGAGAGCTGTTGCGGTTCAACTGACTGGATTGGTGGGAGCTTCAAAGAGAGGAACGGCGCGGCACCCGGGTCGTAGCAATGTTTCGCACAGGCCTGCTCCGCCACCTCTCGCTCAGCCGGTGATCGCGGGTGGCAAGGACGCCTTCCCGCTAGAAGAATATTCGAAGGAATTCTAAGCCGTCACCCGCCGCCACGGCCAGGGGCTATCGAACCAGCCCAAAGCCTTTCAGTTGCGCCAGCAGCTTCGCAGTGTTGATGGGCTTCAGAAGATAGCCGTCGCACAAACCCTCGAAAGCCTCGGTGACATTTTCGATGTCGCCGAGGGCCGTAGTCATAATGATTTTCACGCTTTTCGAGAAAATGCCCGACATTTCTTCGAACTCCCGAATCGCTCGGATCGCCGCCTGCCCGTCCATCTCCGGCATCATGATGTCCAGGCAGATCAGGTCGTATTTTTGACCGTGCTCCCTGGCGGAACGAAACGATTCCACGGCTTCTTTCCCGTTGAAGGCGACATGACATTCGCCGTAGCGGGATAGGAACGTCTGCAACAAGAGCCGGCTCGTGAAGTCGTCATCCGCAACCAGTGTCTTCATTCTGTTATCTCCGCTGGTCTATCCCCATCCGGCGTGCTCCACGGTGCTCTTGAGCTGCTGGAATTCCTCGACAGCCCGGGGCAGAAGTTCGGCTACACGATCCAACCGCCCAGCCATTCCCGCCCCTTCCATTTCCAGGGCAATGGCGCGCAGACCGACTGCCGAAACGGTGGCCGCCGCCCCCTTGAGCATGTGCGCCTGCAAGCCCGCGCCAGGCGCATCGGCTTCGTCGAGCCGCTTCCGAAGATTCTCCAGTTGCGATGGGAAATCACTGAGGAAGGCTTTCATGACCATCCCGGCAAGCTCTCGATCTTCCATGAGGCGGTTCAGCAGGCCCGCTTCGTCGAACACCGGGTTTGACACTTGCGGCGCATTCTCCTCGACAGCCCCGGCCCCGTCCGGGCTCCCAAGCCATTTAGCGAGCATTGCCGCAAGGCTGTCCAGTTCCGTCGGTTTCGCAAGGTAGTCGTTCATCCCCGCGCGGATGCAGTTGTCCCGGTCCCCGGCCATCGCATGGGCCGTGAGAGCCACGATCGGAACCCGCCCTTGGCTCGACTCGCGAATGCGGCGCGCGGCTTCGTAGCCGTCCATCGTGGGCATCTGGCAATCCATAAGAACCAGATCGTACTTCCCCTGCCGCAGCGCATCGACGGCCTCGGCGCCATTGGCCACGGCATCCGCCCGGTACCCCAGCTTCTCCAGTTGCGCCAGAACTACGAACTGGTTGGTCGCATTGTCCTCTGCCACCAGGATTCGGCCTGCGCGCCCCGAGCCCGCCGCCTCCGAGGACACCGCGACGTTTGAATTCGCCGGCTCGCCTGGGGGCTTCCGCCGGCTGGCCGATGCCAGCTCTACCGTGGCTGCCTCTGGCCCCAGCGGCGTCCCGAAAGCCGCGGTGAACCAGAAAGTGGACCCTTGGCCTTCGCGGCTCTTGAGACCGATGTTTCCATCCATCATTTCCACCAGCTCTTTGGAGATCGCCAGTCCGAGGCCGCTGCCGCCGTATCTGCGCGTCGTCGATGAGTCCGCCTGAACGAACGGCGAGAACAGCGCCGGGACCCGGTCCGGCCGTACCCCGATTCCCGTGTCGGTGATGGCGAAACGAACGGTTGTCTTGCCCTGCTCCTGGCCTTCGAGCCGCACCTCTATCGTCACATTACCCCGCTCGGTGAATTTGACGGCATTGGAAACCAGATTGACCAGGACTTGGCGCAAGCGATAGGGATCGCCGCGCAAGAGCTCTGGTGTCTCCGCCGTCACCTGCCAGCCAATAGCCAGCCCCTTGGCGGCCCCCTGGGCGCGCAGACTGTCGACGGCCTCCCCCACGGTGCCGCGCAGGTTGAAATCCAGGTTCTCGAAAGCGATCTTCCGAGCCTCGATCTTGGACAGGTCCAGGATGTCGTCGATGAGCGAAAGCAGGCTCCGCCCGCTGGCTTGGGCCACCTCGGCGTATTCCTGCTGACGCGGGGAAAGGTCTGTGTCCAAAAGCAGTTGCAGCATGCCGACGACGCCGTTCATCTGCGTGCGGATTTCGTGGCTCATGTTGGCCAGGAATTGGCTCTTGGCCTCGGCTGCAGCCTCGGCGGCGATGCGCGCCCGCTGCAGTTCTTCTTCCGTCCGCTTGCGATCGCTTATGTCCAGGAAGAAACCCAACAGATGCTTCGAGCTTTGAATCTCCACCACCCGCGCCCATAACAAGCCGGTGCGCTGGTCGCTGGTGAGCCGACGGTAGCTAATCTCCCGGGCGTTGAAAGTCCCGCGCGCGGCGATCTCCCGGCGTAACGCATAGAAAGTTTTGGGACTCAGCGCCCCCACCTCCAACGCATTCTTTCCGGCGATCTGCTCTTTGTTCAGACCGAGCTGCTCCTCAAACGCCTCGTTGACGTCCAGGAATCGCCCCTGCAAGTCCATCAATGCAATTCCAATCGAGCTGGCTTCAAAGATGATCCGCAACGCCTCTTGCGCCTGGGCTCTTTCGCGCAGTTCGCCTTCGATTCGCTCATGCGCGGACCGTAATTCGGCGGTACGATGGCGCGATCCCCGATCGACAGCGCCGGGAGGGCCGTTCCTTGCAGTTCGCCGTTCCAAATCAGGATCCATCATGGGTGCACATCTCCGCAGGCGATATCCGGCGGGTCCGGAAAGCTCTTCAAATTGTACTTATCGGCCGATTTCGGGGAGAATTCCGCACCCTGATGAGCGGGCTGCCGTTCCGGTCACGCCCCGCCCCGTCCCCGGCCGCGCCGCCCCGGCTGGCCCTTCTGCGGATTCGTCCCGGTGAACCGCAGCGTCACATCGGCAATGTGCGCCTTCTCGTTGAGCTTGGGCTCGGATTTCGTCGGGCCGAGATTGTCGAAGATCCCCTCTTCGCGCACGCGCTTCAAAAAGAGATCCGGATAATCGGGGTTGAAGGGCTTGCCCTCTTTCATCGTCCAGATGCGCTTCATCTCCGCTTCGCCATCCAGATCCAGCCCCACAATCGTCAGCTTCCCCATGAGGTACTGCGGCCCGGCCTCCATCTTCACCGTCACGTCGACCTTTTTATTCTCGTCGTCGATCTTCCGGTCCGACGTGACTTTCGCGTCCATATACCCGGCATGCAGCAAAGCCTTGCGGATCCTCTCGAGGCCCTCGGTCACGCGATCCATGTTGGCCACGTCGCCGCTCTTGAAGTCGCCCGTCTTCAACAGGAAATCGGGCGGCAAAGGACTCGGCCCTTCAATAGCCACCTTTCCCAGCTCGTAGCTCACTCCCTCGTCCACCGTGACAAAAACATTCACGCCCTTTACGTCTTGGTCCGGCTCCGTGCGGATCTTGGGGAACGCCACGCGCACCCGGCCGCGCGCCTCGTAAATCGGCCGCACCGACGCTCTCAGCACCTGACGGAATGCATCCTCTGTGTAAGGCAGGCCGATCGCCGCGCCCCATACCGCCTGCCACAGCACCTCCTGCGAAACGATTTTGTTGCCTTCGAAAATGACCTGAGCCACGGCCGGCAGGGGCCGCGCCGGGGCGAATACGATCATATAGTCGCCGGGATCGGCCGGCGCCACGCTGCCCGCGATTTTCTCGGGCACGCCCTTGGATGCCAGGTACTCCTCGATCCACCCGGCGTAGCGCTTCAAAACCGGCTGCGTCGCGGGCAGTTTCTCCATCGAAAAGATGGGGTCCTTGGCCCGCAATGCGGCCTCCAGGTCTAGGGACGAAACATGCAGGTCTTCGAAGTCGACCGGGTAGACCTGCTGGACCTCGGTCACCTGAAACGTCGCCACGTAGCCCTCCCGCTTGGGCCCCGGCTCGAACTTGTAGCCCACGGTTTCGAATGCGCCGGTCGCTACCAACCGGTCGCGCGCGGCCTCGAATTCCGGCCGTCCCGCCACCTGCCCGACCTTCAAACCCGCCACTGCCAGCACCTGCTCTCGGGTGTAAATGCGAATGCCTTCCACCACAATGCTTTGGATCGGCCAGCGGCCCGCGGGCGCAACGGCCGTCGTACCCTTTGCGGCCGGCTTCTTCTGTGCCGGCAAGGCCTGCGCGAATCCGCACACGGACGCCAGCATCAGAGTAATCGGCAGCCATTTCATAGTCTTATGGTAAGACGCACCGGCCGTCCCGCCGGTGACACGGGTAGAATGAAAAAAGTGCCCTACGATCTTGTTGTTATCGGGAGTGGTCCCGGCGGCTACTCCGCAGCCATCCGCGCCGGCCAGTATGGATTGAAGACCGCGCTCGTCGAAAAGCAGCCCAGACTCGGAGGCACGTGCCTTCTGGTGGGATGCATTCCCACCAAATCCCTGCTCCAGACGGCGGACGTCTGGCAGCGCTTCGTCCATTCGGAGCAGGAAGGCATCCTCTGCGAAAATCCCCGCCTCGACTATCCCAAGGTGAAGGACCGCAAGGACGGCATCGTCACCAAGCACTCCAACGGCGTCGCCATGCTGCTGAAGCGCGCCAAGGTCGAGCGCATCACGGGCTACGCCACGTTGAAAGGCGGCGGCGTGGTCGAAGTGCAATCGGACTCGGGCGTCCAGACGCTGGAGGCGAAGAACATCATCGTCGCCACCGGGTCCGAGGCCCGCATGCTGCCGGGCCTCGAGTCCGATCCCGAATTCATCCTCACCAATATCGAGATCCTGAACCTGACGGCCGTTCCGCAGAGCCTAGCCATCATCGGAGCGGGCGCCGTGGGCGTGGAGTTCGCGTCCATCTTCCGCCGCTTCGGGACCGAGGTCACCCTGATCGAAATGCTGCCACGCATCGTGCCGGTGGAAGACGAGGACGTGTCCAAGGAGCTTGATCGCAATTTCCGCAAGCAGAAGATTCGCGTGGAGACTGGTGCGCGCGCGGCGAACATCCGGAGGGCAGGCAAAGGCGTTCAGCTCGACCTCACCACTAAGGACGGCAAGCAGGAAACGCTCGACGTCGAGAAGCTGCTGGTGGCCGTGGGCCGCAAGCCCAATTCGGAAAAGATCGGGCTGGAGAATACCAAGGTCGCGCTGGACGGCGGATTCGTCGTGGTGGACCAGTTCCAGCAGACGGCCGAGCCGGGCGTCTACGCTATCGGCGACGTGGTGGCGGGCACTCCGCAACTGGCCCACGTCGCTACCCGCGAGGGCATGATCGCGGTCGCCCACATGGCAGGCAAGCCCGTGACCCCCATCAACAAAACCCGCATCCCCGGCTGCACCTACACGGAGCCGGGGATTGCCAGCGTGGGGCTCACCGAGGCCCAGGCGCGCGCCCAGGGCCGGAAGGTGAAAATCGGACGCTTCCCGTTCGCCGGTGACAGCCGCGCCACCATCCTGGGCCACCACGAAGGATTCATCAAGGTGGTGGCGGACGAAGAGTACGGCGAAATCCTGGGGGTCCACATCATCGGGCCGGAGGCATTCGAGCTGATCGGCGAGGCCGTCACAGCCATGGAAGCGGAGGCCACGGTCGACGTGATGATGCAGACCATTCACGCGCACCCCACGCTCTACGAAGCCATGGGCGAGGCGTTCAACGCCGTTTACGGGCTGGCAATTAATGCGTAAATGTCACCTCCGCGAGCTCGGGCGCATGGATTACGGCCGGGCGCTGGAGCTGCAACAGCAACTGGTCGCCGAACGCAAGCAGGGGCTTATTCCCGATCAGCTCCTGCTGCTGGAGCATCCGCACGTCATCACGCTGGGCCGCAACGGGCGCCTGGAGAATCTGCTGGCCAACGACCAGGTGCTGGGCCGCGCGGGCATCTCGTTCTATCCCACCGATCGCGGCGGCGACATCACGTACCACGGTCCCGGCCAACTGGTCGGCTATCCGATCCTCGACCTGCGAGAATGGAAGCGCGATGTCGGCGCCTATGTGCGCGCCATCGAGCAGGTGATCATCGATACGCTGGCGGATTACGGAATCGCCGCGGGACGCATTCCCAAGCTGACCGGCGTGTGGGTGGAGGAATGCAAGATCGCAGCCATCGGAGTGCACATCAGCCGGTGGGTGACTTCGCACGGATTTGCGTTGAACGTCTCGACCCATTTGAGCTATTTCCAATACATCGTCCCGTGTGGATTGACCAGGCCCGTGACCTCCATGGAACGGCTCGGCGCGCGCGCGACTTTGGCGGAAGTTTCCCGGACTTTGGCCGCGCATTTCGGCCGCATTTTTGATGTGGAAACGGAGAACTGACATGACCGACGTAGTGATGCCCCAGATGGGCGAAAGCATTGTCGAAGGGACGTTGACCAAGTGGCTGAAAAAGCCTGGCGACCGCGTGGAGCGCGACGAGCCTCTGTTCGAGATTTCGACCGACAAGGTGGACACCGAGATCCCCTCGCCCGCGGCCGGGACGCTCTCGGAAGTGCTGGTGGAAGAAGGCCAGACGGTGGGGATCAACACCGTGGTGGCGCGCATCGATGAAGGCGGCGGCGCGCTGGCCGCAAAGCCAAAGGCGGAAACCGCGGCGGAGCCGACGCCCGAGCCCGTGCCCCCGTCGCCGCAGGTCGAAGAGCCCGCCCCTGAGCCCACCGGCCCGCTTTCACCCCTGGTCCGCAAGATGGCGCGAGAGAACAACATCGATCTCGGCCGCGTGAAGGGCACAGGCGCCGGCGGTCGCATCACCAAGCAGGACCTGGAAGCCTTCATCGCGCAGCAGGGCGGCCAACCAGCGGTTCCGGCAGTTCCGTCCGCACCCGCGCCTGCGCCGAAACCGGCCGCGGCGCCACCACCTCCACCTCCGCCGCCTCCACCACCACTTCCCGCCGCTCAGCCCCCGGCACCGCTCCCGCCGCCCGCCGGGCAGGCGAAAACGCGCATCGAGCCGATGAGCACCATGCGGATCAGGATCGCCGAGCACATGGTGATGTCCAAACGGACCTCGCCGCACGTCACCACCGTTCACCGCGTCGACATGACCAAGGTCGCGAAGATGCGGGAGCGCCACAAAGATACGTTCCAGCAGAACTACGGCTTCTCACTGACGTATTTGCCGTTCATTGCGCGGGCCGCCGTGGTGGCACTGCGCCAGTTCCCGCTGCTTAACGGATCGCTCGATGGGAACAACATCATCTATCATAGCGACATCAACATCGGGATCGCGGTGGCCCTCGAGAACGGCCTGATTGTGCCGGTGATCCGCGCGGCCGACGAAAAGAACGTGCTCGGTTTGCAGCGCTCCATCGTGGATCTGGCCACCCGCGCCCGCTCGCGCCAGCTCAAGCCCGACGAGGTACAGGGCGGGACGTTCTCCATCACCAATTTCGGAAGCTTCGGCAGCCTGATGGCCACGCCGGTGATCAATCAGCCGCAAGTAGCGATCATGGGCGTCGGCACCGTGGACAAGACCCCGGTAGTGATCGACGACGCCATCGCCATCCGCTCCATCTGCCATCTTTCGCTGAGCTTCGACCACCGCCTGATCGACGGCGCGCTGGCCGATCAGTTCATGAGCAAGGTGAAGCAGGTGCTCCAGGACTGGTCGGAAGAGGTGATGTAGGTCTCTGACCGCGAGGTTCGGGGCTCCGATCAGAGCCGCGACCGTCAGGGAGCGGTTTCGTAGTAAGCCTGCTTATTCGCCGCGAAATCGATAGAGATCGCGGCTGCCAACGCTCTCACCCATGAGCTTCAGATACGTGAAGAGTTGATGCTTGTGGTTGATCAGATGCTCCAGGTTGCCGAGCAGCAAGGTGGCCACTCGCTCGCCTTGGATCACGAAAACCGTGGGTAGAAGCCTGCCGAGATCCTGGTCACCGATGGCCGCGAAGCCTTCGGCGATACGGGCGGCGTAGATTCCGATTCGCTCGCGGGCTTCGCCGATCGCACAGTGGTGATTCACCGGCAGTTTGCGCAATTCGGTGAAGTGGGCGAGGCGCTCCGGCGCCGCGGACCACAGCACCGCGCAGATTCCGGCCAGGCATTCGAGCAGGTGGCCCAGCAGGATGCTCACCGGCCAGGCCCCCGAGTAGCCGGGCGCCCAGTCCACGCGATTCTCGGGAACGGCCGCGATGAGGTGATCGGTGCGCTCGATCTGCTCCTCGATTTTGGCCAGCAGTGCGGCGCAGAGGGGTTCGGGCTTATGCATTTCGTGCTCTGGCCGCCGCGACGCGCGGGATCCCCGCCAGGTCGGGTTCGATTCGCAGATCGTCCCAGCCGCTCAGCAGACCCGTCACATGATTCAGGCTGCCGAAGCCTAACTCCAAGATGAGCCAGCCGCCGGGGCCGAGGACACGTCTGGCGTCCGCGACGATGCGGTCGTACAGGTCGAAGCCCGACTCGCCGGCGAATAGCGCTACGTGCGGCTCCCAGTCGCGCACCTCGCGCTGCAAGCCCGCCCGCTCTCTTATGGGCACGTAGGGCGGATTGGAAACTACCAGGTCCATCGTCGCCGTGGCGATGGCTTCCATCAGATCGCAGGCGGCGAAATGCACTGGCGCTCCGAGGCGAACCGCATTTTCGCGGGCCACGATCAGGGCGGCGGGGGAAATATCCGTAGCCCAGACCTCGGCGTCGGTTTCGAGTTTGAGAGTCACGGCCAACGCGCCCGAGCCGGTACCGACATCGACCACGCGCCGCGAATCGCGCGCCAGGCGAAGCGCCGCCTCCACGACGTGCTCGGTCTCGGGCCGCGGTATCAACACATCCGGAGTGACGCGGAACTCGCGGCCGTAGAATTCCTGGCGCCGGGTGATGTACTGGGTCGGCTTGCCCTGAAGCCGCTCGTGCAGGTAGCGGCCATAGTGCAGCCACTCCACTTCCTTCAACTCGTCATCGGAGTGCGCCACCAGCCGGACGCGCTCACACCGCATGGCGTGCGCCAGCAACACCTCCGCCGTGAGCCGCGGCACGGCGATTCCCCCATCCTCCAGGAGGCGCACTCCCTGGAGCAGCGCCGTTCTGACGGTCATCTAATCGGCGGCGGCGCCCTGCCCGCCCTCGTCTCCCTCCAGCTTCCGTGTCCGGTAGTACGTGATGAGCGCGTCGATGATGGCGTCCAGCTTGCCCTCCATCACGAAATCGAGTTGATGGAGCGTGAGCCCGATGCGGTGATCGGTGACGCGGTTCTGCGGGAAGTTGTAGGTGCGGATTTTTTCGCTGCGGTCGCCGCTGCCGACCATGCTGCGGCGCTCGGCGCCCACCGCGGCCTGCTGCTTTTCCAGCTCGATTTCGTAGAGCCGCGAGCGGAGCACGCGCTCGGCCTTGGCGCGGTTCTTGATCTGCGACTTCTCGTCCTGGCAGGAGACTACCAACCCGGTCGGCAGGTGCGTGATGCGCACCGCCGAATACGTGGTATTGACGGATTGCCCGCCCGGGCCCGAGGAGCAGAACGTGTCGATCCGGATGTCCTTGGGATCGATTTTGATCTCGACCTCATCGGCTTCCGGCAGCACGGCCACGGTGATCGCGGAGGTGTGCACGCGTCCCTGCTGCTCGGTGACGGGAACGCGCTGTACGCGGTGCACGCCGCTCTCGTATTTCAGCTTGCTGTAGACCTGGTCGCCGCTCACCAGGGCAATGACTTCCTTCAGGCCGCCCACGGCCGATTCGCTGCTGGAGGTCACTTCGATTTTCCAGCCTTGGGTTTCTGCGTAGCGCGCGTACATGCGGAAGATCTCGGCGGCGAACAGGGTGGCTTCGTCGCCCCCCGTGCCGGCGCGGATTTCGAGCACCACGTTCTTTTCGTCGAGAGGGTCCTTGGGCAGCAACAGCACCTTGAGCTGCTCTTCGATCCGGATCAGCTCCGGCTCCAATTGCGCGACCTCTTCCTCGGCCATAGCTTTGAGCTCGGGATCCTGCTCCTGGAGCATGGGGCGAGCCTGCGAGAGGCTGTCCTGGAATTTTTTCCATTGGCGATACTGGCCGACGATTTCGGAAAGCTCGCTGTGGGCCTTGGTGATTTTGCGGTACTGGTCGGGATCGGAGATCACGGACGGGTCGGCCATTTGTTGGTTGAGCTCGTCAAAGCGCTTTTCGAGCTGGTCGAGCTTGGGAACGAATTGCATGGGGAGTTACGCGATGACGAGTTGTCCGCCCTGCGATTTTTCGAGCGCCATGGCGCCTTCGAGCGCGCGGATGGCCACCGCCGCCTGGTCGTCGGCCGGGGGCTTGGTGGTAATGCGCTGCATCCACAGGCCCGGCGCGGTGAGGGTTGCGAGGAAAGAACCGCGCCGTTTGGCCGCAAAGCGAATCAGCTCGTAAGCCACGCCCGCAATCACCGGAATCAGCAGGATGCGGAACACCAGCTTGAGAACGAAACCGTCGAAGGGGATCAGGGTGTAGACCGGCATCGCCAGGAAGAACACGACGAACAGGAAGCTGGTGCCGCAACGCGGGTGGAAGGTGGTGAAGCGCTGCGCATTTTCCACGGTCAACGGCTGGCCGGATTCGAAATTGAAGACCACCTTGTGTTCGGCGCCGTGGTACTCGAAGACCCGGCGGATGTCCTTTAAGCGCGAGAGCACATAGAGAAGGGTGAGCAGAATCGCCATGCGGATGAGGCCATCCGCCAGGTTGAACGCGATCCTGCCGTGCAGCACGGGATACAGTTTTTCCAGCCTGGTGACCAGGAAGAGCGGCACGAACTTGTACATGAAGATGAAGAACGCCAGCGAAAAAACGATGGGGCCGGCGACTACCCAGGAGGGAATCTCTTTGGGTGGTTCCTGAGCCGGCTTTTGGGTGGGGTCTTCGATGGCCGCCGCGGCCGAGAACTTGAGCGCCCGGCCACCCAGCTTCAAGGCCTGATACAGCGTTCCGACTCCGCGAAAGACGGGGTACTTGAAAATCGGGTACTGCTCGGACATGCGGGCCAGCGGCATCTCTTCGGTAACGATTTCGCCGTTGGGCTTGCGAACGGCCACGCAGTAGCTATGGGGAGCCCGCATCATCACCCCCTCCAGGACGGCCTGCCCGCCGACGAGGGTCTCCTCGCCGCTCTCCAGAATCGGCATCATCTGCATGTGGGTGAAAAGGCGGAAAAAAGCGCGCAGGGACACAACACCTCTCTGTATATCGATTCTATTATACGACAGACGCCGGGGTTGGGGCGGCCGCACGGGGCCGGAGCTTCCCGAGGCGGGAACCCCTGCTGATTTGGACTGCAATGATCGTATTATTTGTTTGTGTCGCAGATTGCTGCCGTTTGTATATCCGATAAGGTCGGCGTTTTTCGGGCTAAAACAAAGCAATGACTCCTTGCCTGTTGCTGGCGGTCTTCGGCGGGTTGATCCTGGCGGTCCATGGCGAAGGCATGCGGGATAGATTCCTGCGTGCGCTGGTCCTGTTTGGCGTGGCGCTGGTTGCGATCACCGAGTCGCTCGGCGCTTTTGACCTGATTCGACGTGGTCCGGTGATCCTGTGCTGGAGCGCGGTTCTGTCGGTCGCGCTCGTCTTCGCGGCCAGACAGCGATCCCGGTTCCGCTGGCGCTTCGCCTCTGTCTCTCTGGTCGCCGATCCTGTCGTCCCGATCTGTTCAGCCGGCATCGTTCTGATACTCACGCTCACTGCTGTAACTGCTGCTTTCAGTCCGCCGAACAGCGCCGACGCCATGGCTTATCACATGCCCCGCGTCGTCTACTGGGCGGAAGAATCGAGCGTGCGATTCTTCCCGACGCAGTACTTAAACCAGATCATGCTGCAGCCGTTGGCCGAATACCTGATGCTCCACACCTACGTGCTTTCGAGCGGGGATCGCTGGATCAACTTCGGGCAGTGGTTCGCAGCGCTCGGAAGCATCATTGGCGTTTCGGCGGCAGCCCGGATGTTCGGCGCCGAAAAACGGGCACAGGCGATCGCCGCCCTGTTCTGCGCGACCCTCCCAGCCGGGATTCTCGCGAGCTCCGGAGCCAAGAACGACTACTGGCTGGCGATGTGGCTGGTGGCATCAATCTACTTCGCACTTTGCTTCACCAAGACCTATCGGCTCACCGATGCCCTGCTCCTGGGCGCCGCTTTGGGCCTGGCCTTACTCACCAAGGCGACAGCCTATCTTTTCGCTCCCTGGCCTCTCGCTGCCATTTTCCTGGCTCGGCGAGCGAAATCCAGAGGGCAACTTGCGGCCGGCGCTCTGATTGCGGTGGCCGGTGCCCTTGCTCTCAATGCGCCGCAATATGTCCGGAACTATGGATTGAGTCACTCGATCATGGGTTTCGATTCGGCTCAGGGCGATGGGGTTTACCGTTGGCGGAACGAAACATTTGGCTGGAAGGCGACCGTATCGAACATACTGCGGAATCTCTCTGAGCAACTGGGCGGCCGCAGCGCCAAGTGGAACGAGGGCGTTTACGACTTCGTGGTAGAAGTGCACCAGCGCCTGGGCATCGATCTTAACGATCCTGGAACGACCTGGAGAGGGAGTTCCTTCGCGCCTCCCACGAACGCTAACCACGAAGCCAACGCGCCGAATCGCTGGCACGTCGCCATCCTTCTCGCGATCGCGTGTGCGCTCATCCTGCGAGCGCTGCGGTACCGCGAGCGTGAGCGGCCGCTTTACATGCTCGCGCTCCTCTGCGCGTTCGTGGCCTTCTGCGCCTATCTCAAATGGCAGCCATTCCTGGCCCGGCTCTTACTGCCGCTGTTCGTTCTTGGTGCGCCGCTGGCCGCGGTCATCGATGAAATCGGCGGATACGCACTGGGGTCAACGCGACGATGGTTGGTCCAGCTTCCGCTGTGTCTGTTTCTGCTGAACAACGCCAGGCCTACCCTGTTCGAGAACTGGGTTCGGCCGCTTAGAGGACCCAAAAGCGTCCTTCACACGCCGAGGAATGCTCAGTACTTCGCGGACATGAGTCAATGGAACAACCAGGCATCTTACTGGAAGGCAGTAGACCTCCTTGCCCATTCGAGCTGCGACGCAGTCGGGATCGATATTAAGGATCTGCAACTGGAGTACCCTCTCCAGGCGCTGTTGCGCGAGAGGAAGCCCGCAACCGGATTCATCCACACAGGGGTAGAGAACGTCTCCGCGCGATATCCGCAACCAATCGATGCGCGTCCGTGTGCCGTCGCCTGTCTGGCTTGTGCCGGCGATCCGAAACGGCTGCGGCTGTACGGCGATTTTCGGACCAGCGTGCACATCGATCAGTTCGTGATCTTCCTGCAATAGCGCGATTTCACGGCTGCGGACTCACGACGTAATCTTTGAAGTAGCTGGTACTGTCGGTCTTCGACCAGAGGCCGATCTTGCCGGCGACTGGCGGGCGGAGCACCGGATTGTTGGCCGGTAACAAGTCCGCATTCGGCGGGCCTCTCCTCCCGGCCACCGGCTCGCTGCCGAGCGTGTACTCGAGCGCCAGCGTGCCGTCGAGCCATGCCTTGAAGCCGGCTCCGTCAACCGTCATCTTCAACTCGTGCCATGCTGCCCGGTCGAGCATGAACGGCTTGGCCCGATCGCTGAACTTCATGTTCCGCCTGATGCCGTTGTGGAACTCCCACAGCGCGACGTTGTTTTCCGTATCGTTGTAGCGGACGGCCAACCAGTCGCCGTTGGGCTTCACGTTGAAGAGAATGCCGGAGCAGCGGTCCGAGTCGCCGGCGACGGTCTTGAACTTCATGGCGATGGAGCCGTTCGAGAAGTTCTCGACGCTCTTGAGGATCGCGACCGGATAGTAGGCGAACTGCTTGGCGTTGTCCATCAGCTCCTCGTTGGACGTGCCATACAGCTTACGCGCTGTCTGGAGCAGCAGCCTGGTGGGATTATCCTTGCTGGCGACCCACGGCCGGCCATCGATCATGATCACTTTTTCGCCGCCGTCCTGTGCGACGACCCAGGTTCCGACCATCGGCTCGAACGCGACCGGCGGCTTGCCCGCCTGCTCGCCATTGAGATTGACCTTGATATCGGCCGCACCGGCTGTCGCGGCCAGGAGAACGGCGGAGAGAAGTGAGACTGCCTTCATTTGATGAACGGTGATTTTCATTTGAACCTCTTGCGTGCAAGTATTCCACTGACTACAACCAGGCCCGGCCAGAGGGCATAGAATATGGCGCCGGCGCCGTTTGGCGGCACGGCGAGCGGATGGCCGCGAAAAACGGCCTCCTCATTCTCCGGCGGCGGTGCCACGCCGGCGAGTGAGTAAATCGACTCGAGCACGCCCTCCGCGGTGGTCATGCGGCTCATCGTGCGGCGCCCGGCCAGGTCATACCAAATCTCGCCGTAACCGGCGCGGGTCTGTTCGAAAAGCCCGATCGAGGTGCCCGATACGTACTGCACTTGGAGCTTTGGCATGACACGCCGCAGCCTGGAAAGCGCGCGATGCTCGAGATCGAGCCGCCTGGGATCCTCGGGCGCAAGGTGCGCCTCGATGCGCAGTGGTGCGCGGATCAGCCGGAGCGCTTCCTCGTCGGCTTCCGGGAACGAGTTGCTTCGGGCTTCCGATGTATCCCAACTGGGGGTGAGGAACGTGCACGCGAAGATACTGCCAGCCGCGAGCACGCCGATGCCGGCCGATTCACAGGCCCGGCGGCGCACATCGATTCCCAGCCGCATCCAGATGGCCGCGAGGCCGAGGCCAGCCAGTATCAGGACCAGCGCGGTGAGCATTGTGTCAAGGCGCACCAGACCATGCTGGAATTCCGCCACCATGGCGGCGGGCGTGTATCCGGCGGCGCGCTCCCACCAGCCACCCTGGATCGCGCCAAAGAAATTAACGATCCATGTGCCGACGGTGACGCTGAGCGTCAGGATCGCCGCGGTCGAAGGATGTTCGGTGAGCGAGGACATTGCGGCGGCAAGTCCAATCGTGAGCCCCCCGTTGAGCAGGTGGCCAACTGCCAGCGTGACCAGCTCCGGCGGGTAGACGCTGCCGCCGTAGCTCGTCCAAAGCAGGATGGCGCTCAGGGGCGGCAGCATGGCCACAAACCAACCCGCCAGCAGGACCATCGCCTTCACCGCGATCCGGGCGAAGGGGGACATTCCCTGCTGGATTTCGAGCTTGAGGGCACCGCTCTGCCGGTCACCCGCCACCAGACGGATCGCGACGAAGGGCAGCAGGAAGACGGCCGCCAGCTCGCAGGCGCTGAAGGTGGGAGCCCATACTCCGATGAGCGGCGACAAAGCCTCGCCGACACCGGCGGAGGTTCCGTTCAGGCCGCTCACTTCCGCATAGGTCCGCACGGCGCTGATGAACGAGACTCCCACTAGCGGCCCCATGCCGAAGAGCAACACCCACCACGCCCTGGACGCAATGAGCTCGCGCCATTCCTTGTCCAGGAGCCACAGAAACGCGGATCCCCGGGGGTGACCTGAATAGCTAGGTAAGCGCAAGGAACACCTCCTCGAGGTCCTCGCACGGTCTTGCCCCATTGTGCGCCGCGGCCAGCGCCGCAAGCTCCTGAACCGTGCCTTCGCCACACACGCGCCCGCTGCTGAGCAGCACGAACCGGTCGCAGAAGCGCGCGGCAGCGCCGATTTGATGAATCGAAAGGAAGAGCGTCCGGCCGCGCGCCGCGTGCGCCCGCAAAGCCGCCGCGATGTCGCGCGCCTGACGCAGGTCGAGGCCCTCGAAGGGCTCGTCGATGAGCAACGCCGGCTGGCGTGTGAGCAGGCCGATGGCGAGAAGGACGCGCTTCCGCTGGCCTTTCGAGAGCGTGCCGATGGACTGGTAGAGCAAAGGGCGGAGATCGAGCTGGTCGATTATTTCCTCGCGAAGGGGCGCCCGGCCTCGGAGGAAACCGATCGTGAAGTCGAGCGCCCAGCGCACGGACTGTGCCGGCCACGGGGCGATGGCGTCGGGAACATAGAACAGGAGTGAAGAACGCTCGCGCGCTCCAACCGGCTGGCCGTTTGCGCGCATGTTGCCACTGTCGGACGGCAACACTCCAGCGAGGCATTCGAAGAGCGTGGACTTACCCGCGCCGTTAGGGCCTATGAGGCCGAGCACTTCGCCCGCTCGTACGTGGAAGCTGACGTCCGACAGCGCTCTGATCGGACCGAAGCGCTTGGAAAACCCTTTGACTTCAAACAGCATCGTTTCCATCAGAATAGCGGCACCGGGTGTGGCCGGCAATCCAGCGGCAGTTCGATGACCTCCACAAGCAACATAGCGGCTGTCGGTGTCAAACTACCACCGATAGTTGATGATGGCGTCTTGGGCGGCCAGGCCTGGCACTGATATAATGGGTCGGAATGGACGATCAGACTCGCAGTGAATTGGTGGAGTTGCTGGGTGGGATGGAATCCCGCCTCGGGTTGCGTCTTACCGAAATGGAGACGCGGCTGGAATCCAAGCTGAAATCGTATGTCGAGGAGCGGATTTCCGATTTGGAGTCCCGTCTGAAATCGTATGTCGACGAGCGGATTTCCGATTTGGAGACGCATCTGAAATCGTACGTCAGCGAGCAGCTAGCGGAGATGGAGACCAAGCTCCTGAGCGCTTTCTTCACCTATCAGGAACACGCAGAAGTGAAGTTCCGCAAGATGTCCGCCGACGTTTCCAATGTCAACGCCAGCTCCGAGTTGCGGCTCAACAACCTGGAGAAGCGCGTGATCGACATCGAGAAACGCCTGTGGATGGGCGGACAGCCGCCCGCATCGACCTAGCCCACCACTGTCACCACCACGTGCCGATGACGGGGGTGGTCGTCGAAATCGCATAGGACAATCTGTTGCCATTGGCCGATCGTGATTTTTCCGCCGGCCACGGGAAAGCTTTTGGCCGTGCCGACCAGGGCGCTGCGCAGGTGCGAGTAGCCGTTTTCGTCGCCCCAGCGGGCGTTGTGTGCATAGTCGGTGTTCGAGGGCGCGATCTTTTCGAGGGCGCGCTTCAGGTCCGCCACGCAGCCGGGTTCGAACTCGATGGTGGTAATGCCCAGCGTGGAGCCGACGCCGGAGACGTTGACGATTCCGGTGCCAATTCCGCTGGCCGCGACGATACCGGCGACGGCCTCGGTAATGTCGACCACATCGCAACGGCCCTCGGTGGAAAAGGAGATCTCCTTCTGAAACGCCGCCATGCTGAAAGACCCCTATGGCTGCTTGCCGAAATCGGCTTCGAAGGCCGCGATCTTTCCCAGGCGGCGGCGGTGGCGCTCGGCGCCGGAAAAGCTGGCGCGAACGTAGTCGCGGACCAGATCGACGGCCAACTCGGGGCCGATCACGCGGGCGCCCAGGCAGAGCACGTTGACGTCGTCGTCTTCCACACACTGGCGGGCCGAGAAGCTGTCGTGGCACGTGGCGGCGCGAATGCCGCGGAACTTGTTGGCGGCCACGCAGGCGCCGGCGCCAGAGCCGCAGATGAGCACGGCGCGTTCGGCACGGCCCTGGAGAATGGCTTGGGCGACGGCGCGCGCGTAGTCGGGATAATCCACGGGATCGGCGGAGTTGGTGCCCAGGTCGGTCACCTGGTGGCCAATCTTGCGCAGTTCCTCGATTACTCTCGCCTTGAGCGGAAAGCCGCCATGGTCGGTTGCGACAACGAGGTTCATCGGGACCATCATATCAATGGGGGATAGCGTCCGGGCTGCAAGTGGGGGGCCAAACGCTTTCGTCTGTCAACCCCGCGACCTCGGCGATTTTTTCACGGCATTTGAGGGAGCGGCGTTCGTCTTACTGCTGCTTCGCTTCCAATTCCGCCCAGCGCGCGTAGAGAGCTTCCACGCGGCCTTCAGCGGCCTGTAGTTTCCGGTAGGAGGCATGCAAGCGCGCGCCGTCGGAGACCACCTCCGGCGATTGCATCTCGGCGTGGATGGCTTCCAGCTCCCGCTCCGCTTCGAGGATGCGGGCCTCCATCTGTTCCCACTCACGCGCTTCGAGGTAGGAGAGTTTCTTCTTCGCAGGGGCGGTGCGCGGTGCGGGAGTTTCCGTCTCGGTCTGGATATCTTCAGCGGCATGCTGGGAAGCCGGTCCCGCTTCCCACTGCCAGTAGTCGGCGTAGAGTTGCGCGCCGCCGCGGCCGTCCAGACCCAGGACGGCGGCCGAGACGCGATCCATCAGGTAGCGGTCGTGGGTCACCAGCAGGATCGAGCCGGGAAACTCAGTGAGGCTTTCTTCGAGCACTTCGAGCGTGGGGATGTCGAGGTCGTTGGTCGGCTCGTCCAGAAGCAGTACGTCCGCCGGCTGCAGCATGAGGCGCGCGATCAGCACCCGCGCCTGCTCGCCTCCCGAGAGGCTGGATATGGGACGGTCGAGTTGCCCGGCATCGAACAGGAAGCGCTTAGCCCAGCCGGCTACATGGATGGGGCGATCGCGGAAGATCACGGTATCGCCGTGCGCCCCGAGCCCCTGGCGCAGTGTGTGGGTCTGGTCGAGTTGTTCGCGCGCCTGGTCGAAGTACACGGTCCGCAGGTTGGGCGCAAACTCCACACGGCCGGCATCCGGCTGCAACTCGCCGGCCAGGATGCGGAGCAGGGTGGTCTTGCCGGTTCCGTTCCGTCCGAGCAGACCGAGGCGCGTACCGGGCGCAAGCGTGAACGTGAGATCGCGGAACAGCGTGCGGCCGCCCAGCTCCTTGGAAATGCCTTCCACCGAGACGAGCCGCTTGGTGCGGCGGTCGGTAGCGGTGAAATCGATCTGCGCCACGCCCTTGATCCCGCGCGATTCCAGGTCGGACAACTCGCGGATCAGGCGGCCGGCCTCGTCGATGCGGGCGCGCGATTTGCCGGTGCGGGCCTTCGGGCCGCGGCGCAGCCACTCCACCTCGCGCCTCACCTTGTTGGCCAGCGACTCCTGGCGGCTGGATTGGGCCAGGAGGAACTCCTCCTTCTTCTCGAGGAAATGGCCGTAGCCGCCCTCGACGCGGAAGAGGCCCTCGGGATAGATCCGGCCGATCTCGGCCATGTCGTTGACCACATTGTCGAGAAAGTAGCGGTCGTGGCTCACCACCACGCTGGCAAATGGCGAGGCGGCGAGCAGCTTTTCGAGCCAGAGAATGCCTTCCAGGTCGAGGTGGTTGGTGGGCTCGTCGAGAAACAGCAGGTCGGGCTGAATCGCCAGCTCGCGGGCGATCGCCAGCCGCCGCTTCCACCCGCCGGAGAGCGATTCGGTGCGCGCCGAGCCGTCGTTGAAACCGGCGCGTCCGAGCGTCTGATTGATGCGCGCGGCGCGTTCCAGGTCGTCGAGGCGCTCCCCGGCGATGGCCCCGGCGACGATCTCCGCAGCAGTCCGGCCGGACGGAAAATCGGCCAACTGCGGCACATATCCGATGCGCATGTTGCGGCGCATGGAGACCGAGCCGGAATCCGGCTCCATGCGGCCGGAGAGAATCTGCAGCAGCGTGGATTTACCCGACCCGTTGGCACCGATCAGGCCCAGCCGCTCGCCTTCGGAAATGCCGAGCGAGATGTTCTCGAAGAGAACGCGCGCGCCGAAGCTTTTCGATAGGGAAGTGCAGCTTTCGAGGAGCGCCATCAGGGTAGACCCATAGGAATTATCATTGCAAATCCGGCGGAACGGGGCCGGTAGTGGCCGGGGCGTGTCAATAGGTGTGGCCAGAATTCGCGATCAACCAGGGCACGAGAAAACACGAATTAGTCTGCAAAAAGATGGCGATGCTGCTTGTGGAGACGCAGTACTGCGCTGTGTCTAGTAGTTTCTAGTGGTGGGGCGCGTCTCGGCCGGCGCAAGCTGGAGAAATTTCCCCAAAAGGCGGCCTGGATGAAAGAGGTTCTGGAGCGGTTCTTGAATGCGTTGCAGTGCATGGATGCCTGCTTCGTTGCGGATGAAGCGTTGGACCGGCTGCCGGCGCCGAGCACGGTGAGACAGACACGCGAAGGAGGTGTGGCTTCTAACCGGCTGCCCTCGCGGGGCAAGACAGCCTCAAGCGAGGCCGCCGTCCGACCAGAACCGCACCGATTGATGCTCACTACACTGCTCTTCAGCATGCCAAGCGCGACCTGTTTCGGGACCTTGGAAATCGCATCGTGAGCATCGACAAGATTTCTTGAGTTTGTTCTCACATTAGTACAAGTAGCTTCCGCGTCGCATGCTAGACTCGAATGCGTGTCCCCGGCTATCGCGCGCCCGCGTGGGCTGCGCTTCCCCGTAATCATCTTTCTCAGCGCCTTTTTGCTGTTCCAGGTGCAGCCGATGATGGGCCGATACGTATTGCCCTGGTTCGGTGGCGGACCGGCCGTCTGGACGAACTGCCTGCTGTTTTTCCAGGCGCTGCTTCTGGCCGGATATGCGTATGCGCACTGGCTGGGGTCGCGGTCGAGCATGCGTGTGCAGGGCTCGATACACACTGCGCTGCTGGCGGCGTCGTTACTGTTTCTGCCGATCGGACCGCGTGCCGGCTACTGGAAACCGGCATCGAGCGGCGACCCTTCGGGGCACATCCTGCTGCTGCTGGCAGCGACGGCGGGCGGGCCGTACCTGCTGTTGTCGGCCACGGGGCCGCTTCTGCAACGTTGGTTCACTCTCAGCGAACCGGGGAAATCGCCATGGCGGCTGTACGCGCTGTCGAACCTGGGATCGTTTCTGGCGCTGCTCAGCTATCCGTTCGCGATCGAGCCTTACCTGCGGTTGCGCGTACAGGTGTGGATCTGGTCGGTGCTGTATATCGCTTTCGCGGCTCTTTGCGGATGGACGGCATGGCGGCTTCGTTTCGCCGCGCCGGCGGTCAAGCCGGAGGCCGAGTCCGCCACGAGGCTGGCACTCGGGACGGTGTTGTTCTGGCTGGGGCTCTCGGCGTGTGGTTCCACGCTGCTGCTGGCCACCACCAACCAGATCTCCCAGGAGATTGCGGTGAATCCGTTCCTGTGGGTGGCGCCGCTCTCCATCTACCTGCTGACGTTCATGTTTGCATTTGAAAGAGAGAGTATCTACCGGCCAGCCATATTCGCCGGTCTCGCGGGTGTGTTCGCGCCCATCGGATGCGCGGTCCAGAGCGCCGCCATCGCCGCGCCGCTCGGCGTGCAATTGGGGCTCTACCTGCTGGCCCTCTTCTTCACGTGTATGGTGTGCCATGGAGAACTGGCACGCGCGCGCCCGCAGGCGCAATTCCTCACCGCGTTCTATCTCACGATTGCCGCCGGCGGCGCCATGGGCGGCGTGTTCGTCGCGCTGATCGCTCCGCACGTGTTCAAGCAACTCAGCGAATATCCCATCGGCCTAGGTGCGGCATGCCTGCTGGGGTTCTTAGGATGGGCGCGCCGCGGAGAGCTGGCGCGATGGACCAGCGGCAATTTCGCCGTGCGGCTGCCGCTGATGGCGCTGCTGACGGGAGGGATGACGGCGGTTGTGGCCTTGGTCACCGGCGCCCATACGGATGCCTTGGCGAGCATGCGCAACTTCTATGGCATGCTGCGCGTAAACCGCAACATCGACCGCAACGGCCCGCGGCGGGACTTGGAGCACGGCCGCATCCTGCACGGCTTCCAGTATGTCGAAGAGCCGCAGCGGGCCTGGCCCACTACGTACTACGGACCGCACAGCGGCGTGGCCATTGCACTCAACGCGATCGAGCACGGCAACCGCCGGGTGGCCGTGGTGGGACTCGGCGCCGGCACGATGGCCGCGTTGGGCCGGCCCGGGGACGTGTTCCGCTTTTACGAAATCAATCCGAATGTGGAAGGTATCGCACGCGCGTGGTTTTCCTATCTCAAGGACTCGAAGGCGCGCACGGAAGTGGTGCTAGGCGACGCGCGAGTGCAACTCGAGCGCGAGCTGGCGCAGGGCCAATCGCAAGACTTCCATGCCATCGCGGTGGATGCCTTTTCGAGCGACGCCATTCCGATCCATCTGCTCACGGCCGAATGCGGCGACATCTACCGGCGGCGCCTGGCGCCGGGAGGGCTGCTGCTGCTCCACATCTCGAACCGCACGCTGAACCTGGAGCCGGTAACTCGGGGACTGGCTCAGCATCTCGGCTGGGAGGCCGTGCAGTACATCTCTTCACCCGATGAGCGGACGGGTGAGCGGCGGGCGCAGTGGGTGCTCATCACGGGGAACAGCCAGTTTCTGCGGCGGCCCGAGGTTTCGCGAGACACTTCGGCGTGGGGAGTGAGCGCCCGGCCGATTCTCTGGACGGACGACTTTGCGAGCCTCTGGCACGTGCTGGCCTTCTGAGTGGTTCAGACTGTCTCGATCGTCAATGGCCGCGGTTGTTTCCCATCGATGTCGCGGACTCCGAGCTCCGCCGCGGCCGCCGCCGCCACCAATACCTTGCCGCTCGATTCCATGATCGACGGACGATTCGCCAGCGCCGCGACCACCCGGCCGATGAACTCGGGCTCTCGCTGTTCGACAGGTCGAGCCAGCCGCCTGCCGCCGCGAGCATCACCGCCTCGGTTCGCACCAGCCCGGGATACAGCGAAACAACCGCAACACCGTGGGGCCGGAGCTCATGGGCCATCTCGGCGGTCATCTTGTCGGTGGCGGCTTTGGCAACGCCGTAGATGACGTTGCCCAGATGTTTCTGCGCCGCCCAGTAGCCAATGTTGACGATCAGCCCGCGGCCCCGCGGCGCCATCAGCCTGGCGGCGTGCGACCCGGCCACGAAGGCCGCTCGCACACCGGCATCCAACATGCCGGTCCAGCGGTGGGCCGGCTGCTCCCAGAATGGCAAGGGCCAAGTGAAGACGCCGTGCTCGACCATGCGCTCGTAGCCGCCCCAGGCGCAATTGACGAGCACATCCGGAGCGCCGGTTTCGCTGGCGATGCGCTCAAACGCGGCGGCGGTTTCCTCATCGCGCAAATGGTCGCAGCGAATCCGCACGACCGCAGCGGGAAGATCGGCGGCATCGATGCTTCGGCCGGTGGCGAAGACGTGGAACCCGGCTGCCGCCAGGCCGATGGCGGCGCCGCGGCCGACCCCGCGGCTGGCTCCAGTAACTACAGCGATCATTGCATTAGACTAACAGCCATGAACCATTCCGGAAGAATGACCCTCGCGCTCGCATTGATCCTCACGCTCGCCGGCCAGCAAAAGGGGCAGCGCGGCGGAGTCAACAGTCCATTCCCCGGTGGAACCAACCCCGATGGATCGCTGAGGCCTACGCCCCCGGTCGACCGCCTTTTTTCGCAGGACGCCTACACCGAGTACGCGATCCTCGAGCCTGGGAGCGAACAGTTCCGCATTCGCTTCCTGCCCGAGGAGAATAGGGCCGGCGCGACTGAGCTGGTGAATGCCACGCGGGGCGGCAGCGAAGGATCGGACATCGAAGTCTATGATCCGCGAACGGGCAAGCCCCTGGAGTTCACTTACCAGCAGCAGGGAGACGATCCCGAGAATCATGCGATTCATGCGACGCTTCCGATGCCGGTACCGGAAGGCGGCATCGGCCGCGTTTTGATCTACAAGACTTACAAAGATGCCCGGACGTACATGATGCACGGCGACGACATTGTGTGGGTCCGCAGCCTGAGCGGCTATCGGCTGGGCGTGGTGCTGCCGAAAGGCTTCTCGTTCATTTCCTCGAACGTCGCCGCGCAGCTCACCACGTTGCCGGACGGCCGCCTGAAGCTGGCGTTCGCCAATCCGAGCGGCCAGAGCAATCCAGTGACGATTCATGCGCGCAAGACGGCCGCGAACTTCACGCCGCTTCCGTACACGGATATGTTTTTCGACGACATCAAGACGCTTTACGATCTGGATTCGCCGGAAACGCACGCCATCCGGGTGGAGCAGATCTACAGCGACTATCGCAAAGGCGACAAGGCCCGGCTCGATTCCCTGGCCTACCTCCCGTTGCTGGACATGAAGGCGATTGACGTGGATACCGCGAAGGCTTTCACTCCGGCGAAGGAAGGCAACGCCACGGTGGTCAAGCTGGATGTCCCGATTGTGGATGAGCGGCAGAGCGCCCACATCAAGATCACCGGCACGCTGAAGGACGCTGCCTACACGCTGCGGAACGGCGACCTGGTGTTCGACCGGACGTTGCACGGGCTGCGCAATACCGTGCTGCTGCCGGCCGGCTGGGAGGTTGCCGGGGTCACGCAGTCCGGGACCATCGGCACGTACCAGGGCCGCGTTTTTGTGTCGTTGATCAATCTGAATGCCGAGAACCATTACCGGGTCGTGATCCACGCGCGGAAGCCGTAGGGCTGGTCACGAAGTGAGCCGCTGCCGCGAGATGAGAAGATGCTTTTTTGTGAACCGGCGCAAGGACCTCGGCGAACTCGATCTCCACGGAGCCCCTTGGCCTGCAAATCAACCTCAACGCGCCGCCCATCCAGCTCCAATAATGGCGGCCCATGCCGCGATACTGCACGGCTTCCGCAAGGTGCTTGGCCAAAACGCGTTCCGACGGGCCCGGATCGGCGACGGTGCGGGCCACCTTCAGGATGCGGCCGTGCGCGCGAGCGGAAAGGCCCAAGCGGCGGACAGCGATTTCCAGGGTACGCTCGCCGGCATCGTCGAGAGGCGCAGTGTTTGCGGATCATGCGGGCGGGAATGCGGGAATTATAACGCGCCCGGAAGGGGCTGACCTGCACGCGCATTTCATTTTCAGATGCGGATTTCACAAGCACGAAGGTAGGGTTCGCAGGAACGGAGGCAGACACCCTGCCACGGGCGCTTCCGAAGTCATTGTCGTCAATCCCGACCAGGATGCAGCCCGACGCATCGCGGCCGTTGCCGGACCCCACATCCCGATAACGTGGGTTCCGAGGCGCATTCAGGACTGGCTTGTTGCCGGAGGCGGATCATGAATATCGCCGGGCACGTCTCGGCTGCCATGCTCTCCCGGTATCCGCCCAAACGGCCACAGCCTTTTGGGAGGTTAACAACCAATTGGGAGCGCGTGACTCGGGTCGCGCGCAGCCGAGGTCCTTTTGGAAACGGCCTTGTTCTAACGCCTATGAGTGATCTACCGGAGTCCCTCGACCCGGTACAACTCCGACAGATCGCGCCTGATCTGAAACGCGACCGACTGGCCGTCCGGGGTGATCTTCAATGAGCCTACTGCAACCAGGCCGGCCGGATCGGTGACCGGGATCTCGCGCCATAGTTGTGTCTGGCCGGTTTCCAGGTCGATGCGGTAGATGCGGGTGTTCTCGGAAAGCTTTCGCACGTACGCGGTATGGGGAGTCGCCGCAAAGCCAAGGACCGCATATTCCGTGGGCGCCATGGGCAGGAGCTTTGGGGATCCGCCAGCCAGGGGCCACAACCAGAAGCTCTTCTGGCCGTCGGATACCAGCACGGCGCTTCCGTCCGGAGTCATCAAGGACCCGGAAATCCCTTCCGGCGTGACGGGCTTCGGTTCGCCTCCCTGGATATCCTTCACGAAGACGCGGGGCTTGTGCCCTTCCATGAGCGCTGAAAACACGATATGCCTGCTGTCGGGGAGCCAGCCGGAGCCACGGCCGAGAGACAGCGCCCCAGTCTTTAGCGGAAGCGGATTGCCGGCCCTGGTAGGCAACAAAACGATTGGCGATTTGGGCGAATACGAATCATCGGCGGCCACCCATTTCCCATCGGGAGAAATGGATTGAGCGGCTCCGTCGCCCAGGCGCACGGCCGGCGCGCCATCGGTCCCGCGGATATACACCACCGAATTGCCGGAGGCGCCTTCCCCGGATTCCGAGGAGACCATCGTCTTCCCGTCTGCCGAGAGGATCGGGCCGGTCGCCCAGTCGAGCCACGTCAAATCGCGCGGTTTGGGGTCGCTCCCTCCCATGAAATAAATGCTGAAGCGGTCATCTTCGCGGCTCACCAGCAGGCTGCCATCGGCGGCAATGTCGTGCAGCTTGAGATTGCCGGGCATGCGCGCCACCATGCGCAGGCGGCCGGAGAGCGTGACGGCATAGAGCTGGCGGATGCTGCCATTGGTCGCTCCGGTAAACCAGATTTCGCCATCGCGCGACCAGGCCAGGCCCTGCAGGCTGCTGAACCTTGGAGAGATCCGGCGCACCCGTCCCGCCGGATCCACGACGGCTACATATCCGTCATCGCCGAAGTAATAGTGGTCGACAAAGGCGACCAGATCTCCATGTGGCGAGACCTTCACCTCCCCCACCCAGCCGCTCCCGCTCGCTTCGAAGAGCACCTTCTCCAGAGGAAACTCGAGCCTGGAACGGCGGCCTGTGCGCAATGCGACTGCCAGTTGCTTCCCGTCGCGTGTCCAATCGGCATACTGGACGTTCTCCAGCATTTCCCGCGGCGCGCCGCCGGCCAGCGGCATCTGCGCCAGCGTTCCCGTGGAGGCGAAGCCCCCCAGGCGACATCCGGTGGAGACGGCCACGTCGCCGGTGGGCGCGATTGCCAGCAGCCCGGTTGATTCCAGGCCCAAGGAACGCGATTCGGGGCTGCCCGGCTGAGTCGAGAAGAGCTCGACCGGGCGGCCTTCCCATGCGGCGCCGTAGATGATGGACCGCCCGTCGGGAGCGAAGCGTGCTCCCTGAATGACGCCACGACGGAAGGTTAGGCGCTGGAAACCCGGCAGTTCGCCTTGTGTGGAGCGGCGCCCAACCCACCAGGCGCTGGCGATAGCGAGCAGAACAACCGCCGAGGCGGCCACCGTGCGCCAACGCCGACGCGGGGGCGGACTGACCGCGGGTATCTGTCCCGTAACGGTCTGGAAGGAGATGCCAGAGAGCGATTCCAGATCGAACGCCAGGTCGCGCGCGGACTGGAACCGCTCATCCGGGGACTTCTCCAGGCAGTGGCGCGTGATGCGTTCCAGCGCCGGCGATGGCAGAGCCACGGTCTCACGATCCAGCGGCTCTTTGGTCAGGATCGCGGTGATCAGGTCGGCGGGCGTGGCGCCGCGGAAGGCAGGCTCGCCGGCAAGCATTTCAAACAGCACGCAGCCGAAGCTGAAGATATCGCTGCGGGAGTCCACATCCTGGCCGCGCACCTGCTCCGGCGGCATGTAGGCCATAGTGCCCAGGACCGTTCCCGGATCGGTCATGAGGGTCTGCGTCTCGCCCGCGGCGGCCTGGGCGCGCGCGGAGACCTTGGCCAGCCCGAAATCTAGAATCTTGACTCGGCCATCGCGGGTGATGAACAGATTCTCGGGCTTGATGTCGCGGTGGACGATGCCCTTGGCGTGGGCCGCCGCAAGACCGGCGGCGACCTGGCGAGCGTAGTCGACGGCCTTGGTGGTGCTCAGCTTTCCGATGCGGAGCCGCTCCCGCAGGCTCTCGCCCTCGAGCAGCTCCGAGACCATGTACGGGGCGCCCTGGTGCTCGCCGATGTCGTAGATGGCGAGAATGTTGGGGTGGCTCAGCGCACCGGCGGATTGCGCCTCCTGCAGAAAGCGCCGCAAACGGTCCGGGTCGGCTGCGATGGCGGGGGGGATCACCTTCACCGCCACATCGCGGTTCAGCCGCGTGTCGCGTGCGCGGTAGACTTCGCCCATGCCGCCGGCGCCCAGCGGGGCAAGGATTTCGTAAGGGCCGAGCTTGTCGGCTGCGGAAAGTGGCATATGCGTGATTCATCCAAGTGTATCCGATCAGACGGCGGATTGCTCCTGAATCACGGTGCATCCGCAAGTCGGCGGGCCTCCAGAATCGATCCTCCCGTCCGCCGTGGTGTTCACCAGAGCCCGTCCACTTGACCTGAAGTGGGCAAAAGCCACATCGCGAGGACCGGCAGCACCGCTCGAAGTATGTGGGTGCTGATGGCAGTGGAGAAGCGGGAACAGGAACAGGAACAGGGCATCGCATCACAGGTGCATCGCGTGATGTTCCCTTATTGTTCCCTTGACTGAAACCCTTATGTTTCTGGTCGCTGCTAAGTTGTTTAGAAGTGGTGGCCAGGGACGGAATCGAACCGCCGACGCCAGCCTTTTCAGGGGTGCGCTCTACCGGAACCCCGTCCCCGGCACTCACGGTTCAACTCGTGTTCAGTTGATATCTGCACGGGCACCCGTGCAGTTAACACCTGCACGTGAGTAGATGAACCGCAAGTGCTGGCGGCAACGGGATGCATTGTTTCCATCAGGACGTGCCGCCCAGTTCGCGTATGGGCGTGACGTCGGCCGAGGCGGTGGGCCGCTCTGCACGTTGGGCGGCCGGGTGCAGTGGGACGGAGTGTTCCACTATGTGAGCCGCGAAGGGGCACGGAATTCCTTGCCCTGGCCGCTTCCCGCTCGCCAGGGGCCGGCGGAACCCATCTCGCAGATTGATTTGACAGATTTCACGGTGCCGTTTAATATTTTCAACAGTCTCTTAATTGGACCTCTAGCCGAGTTTGCTATTTAGGGGGGTAAAACATGTTACACGCGTCCCGGTCGACGTTCGCAACCTTCGGTTTGCTCGCATCGTCTCTCTCTTTCTCGGTTCACACACCACCGCAAACGCCCAGTCAACGGCCGTGGCGCAAGTCAGCGGAACGGTTACCGACGCCAGCGGTGCCGCCATCGTCAATGCACAGGTCTCGATGACGGAAGTCGACAAGGACTCGGTCCACTCAACCCTGTCGGACTCAACCGGCAGTTACACTCTGCCCAATCTTCCGGTGGGACCATACCGCCTGGAAGTAAAGACGCCCGGATTCAAAGATTACATCCAGTCGGGCATCGAACTGGTGGTTAACAACAATATTCAGATCAACGTGGCGATGCAAGTCGGCGCGGCAACGGAGCGCATCGAGGTAAGCGCCACTGCAAGCATCGTCGAGACAAAGGAGAACTCGATCTCCAGCCTGGTGGATCAGGAGCGCATCAATGAACTGCCGCTCAACGGGCGCCAGCCGACCCAATTGATCATCACGTTGGGCGCGGCTTCATATGGCGACGCCGGGGACACGGGCAGCAAGACCTTCTACAGTTCCACCAGGATTTCGGTCGCGGGTGGACAAGGTAACGGAACCGCGTACCTTCTGGATGGCGGCGACAACACAGACGCGATGTCGAACGTCAACCTGCCATTTCCGTTCCCCGACGCGCTACAGGAGTTCAGTGTCGAGACCAGCGCCGTGTCACCCAAATTCGGCATACATCCCGGGGCGACCGTCAACGTGGTAACCAAGTCCGGCTCGAACGGCTTCCACGGCGATCTATTTGAATACCTCCGCAACGGCGATGTGAACGCCCGCAATTTCTTTTCCGCCAGCCATGACACCCTGAAGCGGAACCAGTTCGGCGCGACCGCCGGGGGCAGAATTATCAAGGACAAGCTGTTCTTCTTCGGCGGGCTGGCAGAGCACGCGCAACCGCCAGCTCCCCACTGCGTCGACCACGTTCATTCCGAATAGCGCGATGCTCAATGGAGACTTCAGTGTCGCCGCCCGGCGCCGCTTGCCAATCGAGCGGGAAAGGTTTGACGCTGGTGAACCCGCTTGCGAGCAATACTCCGTTCCCGAACAACCAGATTCCGGTATCCATGATGAACCCGGTCGCTGCGAAGATCGCCAGCAACTATTTGCCGTTAGCTTCGGCCGATCAATGCGGTAAAGTCGGCGTCTTCATTCCGATCACCGGCGATGAGGATCAGTGGATCGGGAAAATCGACTACGCACAGAGTCCGAAGAATGCCATCTACGGACGCTACTTCATCGTCGACTTCCAGAACCCGCCGACATACAACGGTTCCAACCTCCTGACGACCACGCAGGCGGGCAACCTGGAGCGGGCACAGTCCGCCACCATCGGCGACAACTACACGTTCGGTCCCGGCACTCTGAATACCTTTCACGTAACCTTCAACCGGCGCCGTGACAACCGCGGTCCGACGGATATTCGATCAACCCGACGCTGGTGGGAGTCAATATGTACAGCGCGGTGCCGAACTTCCTGCTGCTGAGCGTGACCGGCGGGTTCAGCACGTTCTGCGGCACCTGCGCCCCGGGACATTTCAACGTCAACAGCTTCCAGGTGGCCGACGATGTCGACGTCATCCGCGGCCGGCACCAGATGGCCTTCGGGTTCAACCTGATCCGCGTTCAGAACAACACCATATCCGGCTTCGATGAAAATGGATCGATTACCTTTAACGCGACGCGCACGGGCTTCGGGCTGGCGGATTTCATGACCGGACTGCCCAGCGACTTCACGCAGACCAACGCAACTCCCGACGACCTGCGGCAAT
>Ga0209517_10001495_pt1 | contig 35095 bp, 28 predicted proteins | sample PeaSoiMetSII2010_FD_187695 | JGI IMG/M metagenome (GOLD analysis project Ga0209517, IMG submission 187695) | Peat soil microbial communities from Weissenstadt, Germany - SII-2010 (SPAdes) (version 2) | ecosystem: Environmental > Terrestrial > Soil > Wetlands > Peat | place: Germany... | reverse complement strand
TTATTTATGACTCAGGAGCCAAGCGCTTCTTTGTGGCCAATCGGGCGATGAATCGCGTGGAGGTATTCTCCTCTTCCGCTACCTCGCTACAAGCCACCATGGATGCCCCGGGCGCCTCCAGCGTTGATCTTTCCACCGACGGCACAACGTTGTGGGTAGGCACGACTCTGGAGCAGATCCTCGCCGTTAATACGACATCCCTCCAGGTGGCCACGCGCTACCCTGTTGCGGGCCTCACGCCCATCCCCAATATCGTCTTCGATCGCCCCAACGAAGTCCTTTCGCTGGCCACTGGCAAATTGCTCGTTCGCTTGCGCCAGCCCTCCGCCAGTGAGGCGCTCCTGGCTCTCTGGGATCCCGCCGCGCATGTCTTTACAAATCTCACGCCGGCTGCCCCGGCCTTGTTTCAAAACGGTGTCGGCGTAATGGCGCGTTCCGCTGATCACACCCGCGTGATCGTCGCGTCCAACGATTCCACCGGAGAGATAGCCGTCTTCGATTCAAATGGCAACCTGCTGACAGGACCGAAGTCACTCGGTACGGGAGCAATCTCTTTCGCATCCGCCAACCCCGACGGGAGCCGATTCGCCGTCGTTTTCGGCGAGCCGGGTGCCTCGCAGGTTTTTTTTCTGGATGGAAACCTGAACTCGCTGGGTTCCTATTCTTCCCCTGGCGCCGCCGGAATTGTTTTCTCCCGTGACGGACAAACGCTCTACGTGGGCGAGCCGCTTGGGAACGGCCATGTCGTTACGGCGCTTTCCGTGCCCAACTTCCAAAAACTTGGGCAGATCCCCGATCTCACGGTTGAAGGTATTCCCACGGTCCTCGAAGACGTGGATGAGACTCAACTTCTCGTCGGACTGTCGAATCGCGGCCTGAATTTCCTGGATGCCGCTAGTCCCGCGACGCTGCCCCCAAACGCGCCGGTTTTCGCGAGTGCACCGGTTGCCCAGCCGGCGGAAGGAACCAATACAGGAGGCGCATCCATCATCCTGAACGGTTTCAATTTCTCCTCCAATCCACAGGTGCGCTTTGGCGCGCAGTCCACCGTTAATGCCACGGCAACCAACTCCACACAACTGCAGGTGTCTTCTCCTCCGAGCGCCGCGTCCGGCCCCGTGAACCTCACCGCCTACTTTTCCAACGGCTGGATCGCCGTGGCGCCCGCCGCATTTAGCTACGGCCCTGCCATCCTTCAGGTGTTTCCAGATGCTGGCTCCCAAGCGGGCGGCGACACTCTTTTCCTCCTGGGCTTCGGACTTGGCGCCAGCACCGCCAATCTCTCCGTGACCATTGGTGGTGCGGCCGCTATGGTGCAAAAAGTCGAAAGCCTGCCAGGTTTTGCGAGCGCACTTTCCCTCGATACTACCTACCCCTTTTCTCTCGAACGCATCACCGTGACCACTCCCCCGGGTTCACCCGGCAACGCAAGCATTTCCATCACCGCTCCTTCGGGTACTACGACTGCGCCCAAGTCCTTCCAGTATTTGAGTACGAGCGCTACTTTTCCCCATTCCGGCTTATACAAATTTCTTCTCAACGATCCCCAGCGTCAGCAGGTGTATCTCAGCTCCACCGATCATGTGGACGTATTCGATCGCACAGGCCAGGAATACCGGGGCCCGATCGAGCCACCTCCCAATGGGCCACCGCCCAATGCCGGGCTGCGTGGCCTCGCGCTCACACCCGACCGTTCGCAGCTCATCGTCGCCGATTTTGGCGCACAGAGCGTGTACCTCATCAGTCCGGATGGCGTAGCGAACAATGGCACAAAAGTTCCGGTGGGCGGCGTGGTGGGTTATGCAAACTCCGGCCCGGCCCGCGTGGCGACCACGAGCGCCTCCACCGTCTTCGTCGGCCTCAGCGGAGAGGGTGGCGCCACCGGAGGCTGCAATTCGTGTCTCGGCCAAATGGATTTGACTGCCAGTCCGCCAACCCTGCAGCCCGCTCCTCAACCCGAAGTCAGTTCGCTGACCGGCGCTCCTCTGCTCCAGGCGGATTCCGCAGGAGATACCGTCTACCTGGCATTTGGCACTGCGCCTGGCGGGCCGGTTGCCCAGTGGACCGCCGCAGTTCCAAACGCCTTCACCGTTTCTTCCGCCAACGATTCTTCCTACGATCTTTCCACATCCGCCGATGGAACTCTGTTCGCCATGCGCTCCAAGAACTCCACGGAAATTCGCGGCGCGGACCTCTCTCTATTTTCCACGCCTGTCTCTGCCGAACTCGAAACCATTCCCGGCCGCGTCTCCGTTCCCGGCGTCGCGCTGCATCCTTCGGGCGCTCTTCTCTACGATCCCTTTTTAGATGGCCCTCCTCCCAGCGCTCCCCCAGCGCAAGGCATTCGAGGTGGCATAGACATTCGCGATGCGCACAGCGGCCGGCTTCGCCTGCGCATCTATCTCCCCGAGCCCTTCGCCATGCTTTCCACGGATGTTGATGGTCTTCACGGGAGTTTCCTGACCACCGACGAGAATGGCGAGTATCTTTTTGCGCTCACCACTTCTGGCCTCACAGTCATCCATCTCGCTAAAATGCCTCTTGGCATCGGGAGCCTTTCACCTTCTTTCGGAGCCGCGGGTGGTGGCACCAGCATCACCATCCGCGGAAGCGGCTTCCAGTCCACCACCACAGCCACCCTCGGCGGTAAGTCCGCGAATGTCACATTCAAGGATAAGAACACGCTGCTGATGACCACTCCCGTGCTTTCGGCGGGCCCTCAGCAATTGATTCTCTCCAATCTCGACGGGGAGTCTGTTTCCCTGGATGCGGCTTTCGTCGCGCAGTGATCAATTCCTAACCTTTGCCGCGCAACCTTCATCGAATAAATGTGCCCGGTGCCTGCGCTCTATCTTCGATTGCCTGGGCGACTCTCCTTGCGGTATGAAAGACATATGCAAACACGCAAACTTGGCAATTCTGATCTTCACATCACTCCAACAGGATTTGGCGCTTGGGCCATCGGCGGCGCGGGATGGGAATTCTCCTGGGGCCCACAGGAAGACTCCGATTCCATCGCTGCCATCCATCGCGCCCTGGAACTCGGTGTCAATTGGATCGACACCGCGGCTGTTTATGGACTAGGCCACTCGGAGGAGGTCGTGGCCCGTGCACTGAAAGACTGGCGCGGCGCGCGACCCTATGTTTTCACCAAGTGCGTTCTTCGCTGGGACGCCAGCGGCAAGATCAGCCCCAACCACTCCGCAAGTTCCATCCAGGAGGAGTGCGAAAGCAGCCTTCGCCGCCTGCAAAGCAACACTATCGATTTGTACCAGATCCATTGGCCGTCGGCCGATAACGGGCCCGGCTTGGAAGAAGCTTGGCAAACGCTTGCAGCCCTGCGGAAAGAAGGCAAAGTCCGGTGCATCGGCGTCTCCAACTTCAACGCGGAGCAAATCAAGCGCGCGGAGGCCATCGCGCCGGTCACTTCTCTCCAGCCGCCTTACTCCATTCTGCGCCGCCAGATCGAGGAAGCCACTTTGCCTTATTGCGCGCAACGCGGCATCGGCGTGATTGTCTACGCCCCGATGTTTTCGGGAATGCTCACCGGCGGCATGACTCGCGAGCGCGCCGCCTCTCTTCCGCCCGATGATTTTCGCAGCCGCAATCCCGAATACAAGGAGCCGAAACTTTCCAGGAATCTGGAATTGGTTGAGAAATTGAAGGAAATCGGCGCGCGTCACGGCCGGGCTCCCGGCGAAGTGGCCATTGCCTGGACGCTGCGCAATCCCGTGATCACCGGCGCGATCGTCGGCTCGCGCAGCGCCAAACAAGCCGAAGGCGTGATGCGCGGCGGCGAGTTGAGGCTCAGCCCGCAGGAAATCGACGAAATCGAAGCCTTTTCCAGTACCGTGGCAAAGGCAAAAGCCGCACTCTAAACGCGCGTCAGGGCGCAACACTCGCAGACAAGAGGAGGCCAACTTGAATTTGGGATTGCAGGGCAAGCAAGCCGTTGTGACCGGATCGACCGCGGGAATCGGCCTCGCCATCGCTTCCACACTTGCGGAAGAAGGCGCGCGCGTCATCATCAACGGCCGCACCGAGGCGCGTGTTGCCGCTGCGCTCGATTCCATTCGTCAACGCATAAAAGGCGCGAATGTTCGCGGAATCGCCTGCGATTTGGGCAATTCCGAAGGCGTTGCGCGTTTCATCGGTCAGGTTCCCGAAGCGGACATTTTGGTGAACAACCTCGGCATTTTCGAGCCCAAGCCCTTCCTGGAAATCCCGGATTCGGATTGGATCCGTTTTTTTGCGGTCAACGTCCTGAGCGGCGTCCGGCTGACCCGCCATTTTCTTCCCGGGATGCTGCGCAAGAACTGGGGCCGCGTGATCTTCATTGCCAGCGAATCGGCGCAGCAAATTCCAGCGGAGATGATTCACTACGGCATGACCAAAACGGCCCAGGTTGCGATTGCCCGCGGCCTGGCCGAATCGGTCGCCGGCACGGGTGTCACCGTGAATTCCGTGTTGCCGGGACCCACGAGTTCGGAAGGTGTAACCGAATTTGTCCAAGCGATGGGACGCCGGCAGGGCGTCAGTGTCGGGGAGATTGAAAAGCAATTCTTCGCGGCGGTCCGCCCCTCGTCGCTGCTTAAGCGCTTTGAAACGCCGGAAGAGGTTGCGGCTGTCGTCGCTTTCGTAGCCAGCGCACAAGGCGCCGTCATCAATGGTGCTGCAGTCCGGGCCGAAGGCGGCATCCTCCGCAGCATCCTGTGATTGCCTGGCCTACGCGCGCAGGTGGTCGGCGCGCCAGTTCTGCACCAATTGCTTGATGGCTTTGCGGTCCGTCAGATTCTCGCTCAGGACTTTACGCGCCAGTGCCGGGAGTTCCGCGTCGCTCGCAAAGCGCAAGGCCACCAACTGGCCGACCGTGAATTCCGGTATCCGCACTTTCAAATCCTCCGGCAATAAGCGTTCAAATCGCAGCCGCTCCTCCAGCCGGATCACGCGGTCCTGCACCGTCAGCGCAAAGATGCGCGCAAGAAAAACCAGCAGCAGCAACGCCGCTGCGGTCAGCACGCCTACGATTCCATCCGCCCAGTGACGCCCATGAACCAGGCGATAGATGGACCAGCCAATATTCAATGTCAACACTGGAAGTACAAAGTAATGAAACAACGGCACTATCTTGGGGTGATTTGCAAAATTCTGTTCGGCCATGTGTGTTCCTCCTCCGTTTCGCTTCGCATTCTAACAAACCTGACCCGTGGACCAGTTACCTTCTCGGCGATTCCTTGCGTTTCTGACTTCCTTTTGATGCCACCAGGCGCAAAATCGACAAATGCACGATGTACTGGCTGGAGCGCTTGGAGGCTGTCATGTCGAACCTTAGTTTGGCCCGCATCATGTTCGGCAGTAACGAGGAAGTGCGCCGCGTCGGCGGGAGTGGGGTGACGGCGAATGTCAGTTCGTCCGCGCCCGTCGCCCCCATGGCGTCCGTAGCTGCGCAGGCAGCTCCTTCGCATTCGCCACTCTCCGTCGTCTTCCGCCGCATCTGGCTTCGTGTGTCCGCCAAATCTTGAAAGACTGCTCTCTGCCATCAGGGGACAGCTTTACACGCCGCCGCCCTTCCGCGACGCTGTTTGCCACACCATAACAATTCAGCCGATCAGATCAGGTTAATCGATTTGGCATGTTTGGTCAGTTCGTCCCGGAAGTTCGGATGCGCGATGCTGATCAGCGCTAGCGCGCGTTCCCGTGTCGACCTTCCGCGCAGGTTCACGCAGCCATACTCCGTCACGATGTGCTCGACGTCCATGCGGGTGTCCGTCGCCATTTGCACGTGCGGCACGATTGACGAAATTGTTCCGTTCTTCGCCGCCGCTTTCAAACCGATGAAGGACTTCCCGCCCTTTGAAAAGGACGCGCCCTTCACGAAGTCAAATTGTCCGCCGGACCCGCTGTATTGATGGCCGTTGATGAATTCCCCGTTCACCTGGCCGTAGAGATCCACCTCAACCGCGGTGTTCACGCTCATCATGCTGTCGTGTTGCGCGATGATGTCGATGTTGTTCACGTAAGAGGACGCGTAGCTCTCCATCGAGGGATTGTCGTTGATGAACTGATAGACCTCATCGTCTCCAATAGAGAACGTGAACACGTGTTTCCGCGGATGCAGGGTCTTCTTCCTGCCATTGGCCACGCCGCTTTTCACCAGCCGCATTAACGCGTGGCTGAAAAGCTCGGAATGAATTCCCAGGTCGTTGCGATTCCCGAGCAGCAGCGCCACGGCATTGGGCAGGTTCCCGATGCCCAGTTGCAGCGTAGCGCCATCCGGGATCTGCTCGGCGATGCACTGCCCGATCTTCATGGAATCTTCGTCCGGGTCTTTGTACGGCACTTGCACCAGCGGCACGTTGTTTTCCACGATTGCCTGTACTTCCGATACATGCACCAGCGAATCGCCGAACACCCGCGGCATGTTGCGGTTCACTTCCACCACCACGCGGTCGCAATGCCGCAGCACCGTCGAGGCGTAGTCATTATTCGTGCCCAGGCTGAAGTGGCCTGAGGCATCCATCGGCGACACGGTCACCAAAAAGGTGTTCACCCGAATGTGCTCCGTGAGCGCGCGGGGGATGTTGGAAAAATTGATTGGAACGTAGCTCAGATACTTTCTTCCTTCCTTCAGTCCGATTTGGACCATTTTTCGGTCCGGGTCGCCCATGAAAAAGACGCGCGCATCCACCTTGGACAATACTTCCGGCCGGATCAGCGTTTCTTCGCTGTACTTCATGGAGTGCTGGTAATACAAATTCAAATCCTTCAGGTTGCCCGCAAGAACGCGGTCGGCGACGGCCCTGGCCAAGCCTTCGGGCATGCCCACCGCCAGCGCCAGGCAAAGTGTGCTTCCGTTCGCTATTCCCTCGACTGCCTTGGCCGGCGTGGTGAGCTTCTCTGCGTAGTCTTCCTTTGCTGTCCGATATCCCATGGATTCCTCGCTCGTTAGTTAACCTCTGAAACTGTGGCTGCGGGGAGCGATACCGCAAGCCTATTAGGTTCCCTTACGCCTCCGTGGTTTGCAAGTGCAGCCGACACACCCCCAATCAGGGTCATCTCCCCCTTGTCGGACCTTCTTTCCGGCATTCTCATTCTCTCGCGCCGCAGGACTGCGACACTGCCAAGGCCATCCCGCAGCAGGCAGACCACGCTCAGGCGTGGCCGTCATCAGTCGCCGCGACACCCTGCGCCGCCATTCTCCTCCCTCACCCATCACGGCTGACAAGCCGCCCGCAACCTGAGGTAAGCTGTTGGCGCTCCTCTATGCTGCGCCTCGTTCTGCTTTCGTTGGAGTTCTCCGCGCTCTTCGTCGGCGTTCCTCTGCTTGTTTATTATCGCCTTCTGCCCAACCTCCCCATCCCCTACCTCCTGTTTGCCGCTCTTGCCGCTTTCCTGGTTCTGCGCGGCGACCCCAGCTTTGATTCTTCTCATCTCGCTGCGTGGAACAACGTTCGTTCCCAACTCCTGCCGCTTCTCGTGCGCGATGCTGTCTTTCTCGTTTTTTTGGGTCTCGCAGTCCGCATTTTTGCGCCCCAATTGCTCTTTTCCTTCCTGAAGCGCGCACCCGGCTTCTGGGCCCTGGTCATGCTCCTCTACCCGCTCGTTTCCGTCTATCCCCAGGAACTCGTCTACCGCGCCTTCTTCTTTCACCGTTATGCGCCGCTGTTTGGCAGTGGCTTGCTGATGATTGCTGCCAGTGCCTTTGCTTTCGGATTCGTGCACATAATCTTTGGCAATTGGCTCGCCGTGATCCTGTGCATCATCGGGGGCTTCCTGTTTTCCCTCACCTACCAGCACTCCGGCTCGCTCCTTTTCACGTGTCTCGACCACGCAATTTTCGGCAATTTCATCTTTACCATCGGTTTGGGTCAGTTCTTCTACCACGGCTCGCGCGTCTGAGCCAATTTCCCGCTCCGTCATTCTTCCTCCCGGAAACCCGCCGCTCTTGGTAAAATGCCAAGTACCGGATTTGGAGTCATCTTCATCGTAACTTCTAGACACCTGAGTGCGTATCCACTATGAGAAGTTCGTGAAACCTCCCCGGTCGAGGAGACGCCGCCCGTATGGCGACAACACCGAAATCCCTAAAGCCGGATCTGTCCTCGCTACGCATCACCGACGCCAAACGCAGCAACCCCGGCACGGGCCGCCGCTGGTTTTGGATCATCCTGGCCGTGATTCTGATTGCCCTGGTGGCCGCGGTCGCTTCCGCGTACCACAACCGTAAGGCCGAAGTCGAGGTCGCCTCCGCTCGCAAGCCTGCCACCGGCCCGGCCGGCGTTCTCAATGCCAGCGGTTACATCACGCCGCGGCGTCGCGCCACGATCGCCGCCAAGATCACTGGCCGCGTCACCGGCGTCTTCTTTGACGAGGGCACGCGCCTCAGCGAGAACCAGCTTCTCGCCACGCTCGATGACTCCGATACCCGCCGCGCTCTGGACTCCGCCAAGGCCGATCGCGACGCCTCGCAGGCAACGATCGCGGACTTCCAGGTTCAGTTGCGCAACGCGGAGATTGAGCTTCACCGCACTCAGCAACTCGTTAAAGAAGGAGTGCAAACCCAACAGGCTCTCGATGCCGCCGTCACCACCGCGGACAGCCTGCGGGCCAAAATCGAGCTGGCCAAGCAACAGGTGCTCGCCTCCGAAGCGCGCATCCGCGAACAGCAGCAGGCCGTGGATAACTGCACCATTCGCGCGCCCTTCGCCGGCATTGCGGTGTCCAAAGACGCGCAAGTTGGGGAAATGGTTTCGCCCGTCTCTGCCGGAGGAGGCTTCACCCGCACCGGCATCGCCACCATTGTTGATCTGCATTCCAACGAAATCGAAGTGGACGTCAGCGAATCCTATATTGCCAAGGTGCGGGCCAGTCAGCCCGTCAAAGCCGTGCTCGATGCTTACCCAGATTGGGAAATTCCCGGCAAAGTCCGCACCGTCATTCCTACGGCCGACCGCCAGAAAGCCACCGTCAAGGTTCGTATCAGTTTTACGGCTGAGGATCACGTGCATCTGATTGATCCCGCCACCCAGCCGCGGATTCTTCCGGACATGGGTGTGAAGGTCACCTTCCTCGAAGAAAATGACCCCTCCAAAAAGAAAGAGGAAAAGTCTGCCGCCGTCGCTGTTGTGCCGCAATCCGCGGTGCGCCAGGAGAACTCCTCCAAGTTTGTCTATCTCGTAAAGGGCGATACACTGGAGCGCCGCGGCGTCACGCTGGGCGCTGTGCGTGGCGCAGACGTCGAAATACTTGCGGGTTTACAGCCCGATCAGGTGGTGGTCGTCAGCGGCCCCGAAACTCTTCGAGACGGTCAGACCGTCCAGATCAAGAAATAGGAGCGCCACTAATGGTCAAAGTTGATGGGAGTGGCAGTCAGTCGAGTCTCATCCAGGTCCGCGACCTCGACAAAACCTACCGCCGCGGCGGCGAGGAGATTGACGTCCTGCAGGGGCTCAATCTCGATGTGGAAGCGGGTGAATTCGTCGCGTTCATGGGCCCCAGCGGCTCCGGCAAAAGCACGCTCCTCAATCTCCTCGGTGGCCTGGACGTGCCCACCCGTGGCCACATCACGGTTGCCGGCGACGAGATTACTCACATGTCCGGCGGCAAGCTCACGGAGTGGCGCGCCCGCCACGTCGGCTTCATCTTTCAGATGTACAACCTGATTCCCGTGCTCACGGCATTCCAAAATGTGGAGTTGCCGCTTCTGCTGACAAAACTCTCCAAAGCGGAGCGCCGCTCGCACGTGGAGACCGCTCTCGGTGTCGTGGGCCTCTCTGACCGCATGCAGCACTTTCCCCGGCAGCTCTCCGGCGGCCAGGAGCAGCGCGTCACGATTGCCCGGGCCATCGTCTCCGATCCCACTTTCCTGCTCTGCGACGAGCCCACCGGAGACCTCGACCGCAAGAGCGCGGACGACGTCATGGCGATCATCGAAGAGCTTGTCGGCAAGTACCATAAAACTGTGCTGATGGTGACACACGACCCTGTCGTCGCCGCTCGGGCACACTCCATCCTGCATCTTGAAAAAGGCGTGCTGGTCGAAGGCAAGCACACGACTCCGCTTTCGAGTGCCGGAGGCGTCGCATGAAATTTGCACGCATCATCTTCGCTAATCTCCTGCGCAAGAAGGTCCGCCTCCTTCTCACCATCGGCTCCTTCGCCGTTGCTTTGTTCCTGTTCGCCTTTCTTGCGGTCGTGAACGATGCGTTTCAGCGCGGCTCCGATGTCGCCGGCGCCGATCGCCTGGTGATCATCAACCGCACTTCCATCATCAATCCCATCCCTCTCTCGTACCGCGACAAAATTCTGCGCATTCCGGGCGTCAAAGTCATCACCCACAACAATTGGTTCGGCGCCATCTATAAGGACGAGAAAAACTTCTTCCCGCAGTTCGTGATTGATCCCGAGAACCAGCGCCAGGTTTTTCCGGAGTTGCTTGTTTCCGACGATCAGTGGAATGCCTTTGTGAAAGATCGCCAGGGCGCCATCGTCGGCGCGCGCACGGCTGAACGTTTTGGCTGGAAAATCGGTGACCGCGTCCCGTTGGTGTCCACCATTTGGGGTGGCGGCAACTGGGAGTTCAACATTGACGGCATCTATCACGGCAAACTCCCGCAGGACGACGAGACCCAATTCTGGCTGCAATGGGATTATTTCCAGGAGCATGTTCCCGCCGGGATCAAGGGCCAGGTGGGCTGGTACGTTCTCCGTCTGGACACCCCCGACGATGCCGTCCGCGTCTCCAAGGCCATCGATGGGGAATTCGCGAACTCTCCCAACGAAACTCGCACCGAAACGGAATCCGCATTTGCCGCGAACTGGGTCAAGCAGTTCGGCAACATCAAATTACTGATCATTAGCATCGGTACTGTCGTGTTCCTCACACTGCTCCTGGTTACCGGCAATACCATGGCCATCTCTGTTCGCGAGCGCACTCCCGAACTTGCCATATTCAAAGCCATCGGATATTCCGATCGTGCTGTGCTCTTCTTCGTGCTTGCCGAATCGCTGATCATTGCTCTCATCGGCGGCACGATTGGCCTCCTGTTGTCTGTAGGGGCCGTGCCGGTACTGGCCAAAGGACTTAACGGTCTGCTGCCAGCGCTCATCCTGACTCCTTCGACTCTTGTGCTCGGAACGATCTTCGCGGTCCTTGTCGGCCTCCTGAGCGGCGTATTTCCCGGTCTGACCGCTATGCACATGCGCGTCGTAAATGCGCTACGGAGGGTTTGAACTTGCTGCCTAAACTTATCATTGGGTTTGTCGTTACTGTTATTGCGATCGCCGTTTTTTTGCTGGTTCTCGTGATTATCGGAGGCATTATTGCCGGTTTGCTCGCTCCGTTTATTGGCTCGGTGCCCATCTCATATAACTTTCGCAGCATCAGAGCGCGGTGGACCTCCACGATTGTGGCGGTTCTGGGCATCGCGGGAGCGGTCGGCGTCTTTGTCGCCATGCTCTCGCTGGCGCGTGGTTTCAAGGCCACCCTCGTCGCTTCGGGTTCGCCCGATAACGCCCTCGTCATGCGCGCTGGCTCTCCCTCGGAAATGATGGGCGGCGTCACCTTGGAATCCATCAAAGTGATTCAGGATGCGCCAGGAATTGCCCGAGGCCCCAACGGCCCGCTGGTCACCCAGGAAGTCGTCGGTGTCATGCCCATCCCCTTGATCAGCACGGGCACGGATGCCAATGTGCAAATTCGCGGCGTGTCCCCGAATGTTCTTGAGATACGCAAATTCGTCAAGATCGAGCAGGGACGCATGTTCAACGCCGGCGTCTCGGAAATTCTTGTCGGCAAAAACGCCTCCAAAACTTACTCTGGCCTCACACTTGGCAATAAAATTGACATGGCAGGCGGCCACTGGGAAGTTGTCGGAATCTTTGATGCCGGTGGGTCTGCTTTTGACTCCGAAATCTGGTGCGATTCGCACGTTTTGAACGACATCCTCAAGCGTCCCAGCAATATATTTCAGTCCGTCACCGTCCACCTGGCTTCCAGGGATTCTTTCAAGACCCTTAAGGATTCCCTCACTTCGGATCCTCGCCTCAACGTGGACGTCATCCGCGAAGTGGATTACTACGCAAAACAATCCACCACCATGACCACACTCATTACCTGGCTCGGTGGATTCGTTGCCGCCATCATGGCCATCGGCGCTATCTTTGGCGCACTGAATACCATGTATTCCGCTGTCTCCGAGCGCGGCCGCGAAATCGCCACCATGCGCGCTGTTGGCTTCAGCACCAGGAACGTAATTCTCTCTTTTCTATTTGAGGCTTTGCTGATCTCTATCGTCGGCGGCATTATCGGCTGCCTGGCGGTCTTGCCTCTCAATGGCTTGACCACCAACACGCTGAACTTTCAGACCTTCTCGAACCTCGCCTTCGCCTTCAAAATCACCTTCAATCTGCTGCTGATGGGCGTGGCTTTCGCCCTTGTCATGGGTGTACTCGGCGGCTTGCTCCCGGCGATCCGCGCGGCCATCCGCCCGGTCGCGGTCGCCCTTCGCGAACTCTAACCCTTTGGAGTGCGGGAGCTTGCTCCCGCTTTTGACCCATCACAAGCATCACGCGGGCTTCTTCGCGCCCCTGAGCTCGCAGGGTAGCGAACTCTTCGCCTTTACTGTTGAACTCTCAGGCCACTCGAAACTCTTTTTCCTCGATCCTTCTTTTCCCCGGCGTGTAGTCTCCATACCGCACCCACGTAGGCCGCGTCACGAAGTACGTCAGCTCCGCCCACTTGTCGCGCCCCGTGCTGTCTGGATACTTCTCAGCGTAGATCGCTTTGAACCTCTCCAGCTCCGCGCCCTGCAGCTCCACCGCAATTCCTTCATACTGCACCGATATTTCCGACGTGCATCCGATCACCCAGGCCACGCGTGGATTTTTCTTCAGGTTCGGGTATTTCCGGAAACTCCTCACCGTGTCAAAAATAATATCCAGGTCCGGCGTCACTGCAAATCCCATCAGAGCCGCCTCCGGCTTGCCGTCCTCGGTCGCTGTTGCCAACACCCCAAATTTCTCCCCCTCCAAAAAGCGTAAAACCTCCACGAGATCCATTCTCGATTACTCCCTTCTTCGCTTCGATGTGAGTGTAGCCCCCATCATGGCTGCATCGCGCTCGTCGCCGCTGTGGGCGTCATCACATTCCTAAAAACTCAGGGGCGCCCCGAATCCACGGAGCGCCCCGATTCTTGTTCGACCAATTATGAGTTTCTTGCTTCTTGCGGCTTCTAACGCTCGCGCAGGAAGAAAGCAGCGCCACTCAACAGTTTGCAGCCGCGCTATTGGCCGCAGCCACATCCGTATCCGTCGCGGCCGCGCCTGCCGCGCGAAACCGCACCACCAGCATGGTTAAATCGTCGGCCTGTCGCGCGCCCCGCGCAAAATTCTCCACCGACTCCAGCACGATCTTTTGAATCTCGTCCAGCGGCAGGTCGGTCTTCCCTTCCAGTACCCCGACCAGCCGCGGTACTCCGTACAACTGTTCATCCGGGTCCATGGCTTCCGTCACACCGTCGCTGAATAGGAACAGTGTGTCGTTCGGCTCGAGTTGCAGTGTGGACGTGGCGAACTCCGCTTCAGGCACAAGTCCCACGGGGAACGACCCTTCCGTGAACGCCTCCTCCGCCCTCCCTTGCCGCATCAATATCGGCGAAGGGTGCCCCGCATTGATGAACTCCAACTTCCCGGCTTCATCGAGGATGCCAAAGAACATCGTGGCGTAACGCCCGACCTCCGCGTGGTCGCACAGGAAGCGATTCACATGGTTGAACGTCCGCGCCGGATCCGTCCCCAGCGTCATGCCGGAGAGTGCTCCCTGCAGCATGGTTGTCAGCAGCGCTGCTCCCAGCCCTTTTCCACTCACATCCGCCAGAAGAAACGCCGTCCGTTTGTCATCCAGAGGGAACACGTCGAAGTAATCTCCTCCGACAGACAAGCAGGGAAAATTCACGCCAGAAACGGCCAGGTGCGGATAATCCTTGAAATTCTTCGGCAGCAAGGCCTGTTGAATGTCTCGCGCGATGCCAATCTCTTGTTCCAGGCGCTGCCGTTCCCGTTCGCGTTCCACCAGCCGCGCATTGTCCAGAATGCTGGCCGCGTCGGCCGCCAGCGCGTCCAGGATCTGCCGGTCCAGCTTGGTGAATGCCGTCGGGCGTTTGGAGTCCAAGTACAGCACGCCCAAGAAAACGCCTCGGCGCACATCCACACCCGTGCCTTCGCTGGCCGCGCGGGAAGTGGCATACAGGGGTATCACCACCACCGCCCGCAATCCTTGCGCCACAATGCTGGCCGCTGCCTGCAGGTTCATCTCTGCCTGCGCCAGATCTTCCGTGATCACCGGCGAGCCCTGCTTCATCGCCAACTGAATCGCCGTCTGGCTGGGGGTCATGCTCTCGGGAGGCAGCCGCTGTCCCCCGCTTCGACGCGCCAGCCGCACGCGCAAATTCTCTGGGCGTCCTGCTTCCGCTTCTTCCAACAAACCGCGGTCCGCATCCGTTACCGCGATGGCATGATCAATCATCTTTGCCAGCACGGAATCCAGCGGCAATTGCGAGTGCAGCAGGGAAGTGGCTTCCAGCAGCATGTTCAACTTCCGCAAGCCTCCGCCCGTGGGTTCCGAGCTGGTCATGTGGTCGATCCGCGTCAATAGCTGCGGAATCGCTTCGTCGGAAGTCCCCGTCGCTGCCCGGAAAATAATCTGGTAGGAATCTTCAATGCCGAACGTGATCGCGTCGCCGTCGTTCAACTGCCGGCTCTCCGCTTTTTCCTGGTTGATGAACATGCCGCGCCTCTGCCCGCGGTCTTCCAGGTAGTAGTGGTTCGCCTCCATGACGATCGCGGCACAGTTCCGCGATATCCGGCGGTCGGTCAACTGCAAATGGTTGCCCGTCTCCGCGCCGCGTCCGATCAGAAATGGCGTTTGCGTTACGCGGACGTACTTGCGCGCACCGTCGGGCGAGATAACTTCCAGTACGGCCTCACTCTGGGCCAACGCTTCTGTCATGCTTTTCCCGTCCTGAACCCTCAGCTAGTCCGCGCATTGTAGCACGTGCCCGGCCAGTTCGCCTGCCCATGTCTCAAGAGAGCTGGAATCGGGGCCACGCTCCTCAACCCCAGGAGTACCAGTTTCTCCGCGGCGCTCCGCACAGGGCGTTTAGCCCGACCTTGTTGGGGCATCATTGAGTTGTAGCTTTCTTCTGAGCCCCGGATCCTCAGCCTTCCCCTTTTGCCGTCCGCGCCGCCAACCGTCTGCCCACGTAGTCTTCCATAAAGGCGTCAAACGCTTCATCCAGCTTGCGGGTTATCTCGCCTTTTCCAGCGCTGGGGATCGGCTGCCCCGCGATCTCCCGTACGCCAATCACATTGCGGTTTGTGGATGTGATGAACACCTCGTCCGCGCCGTACAAATCCTCGATGCGCAGGGTCTGCTCGGTCACGCTGGTCCCCGCATCCGCGGCGATTTCCATCAGCACGCCGCGCGTCACTCCTTCCAGGCACCCGGAACTCAACGGCGGGGTCACCACTCTCTCGTTCTTCACCACGAAAATATTCGCGGCCGTGCACTCGCTTACCTCACCCCGCTCATTCAGCAGCACCACCTCGTCAAACCCTTCCCGGTGCGCCTCGGCCGAAGCCCACACACTGTTCAGCCACGAAATCGTTTTCACTCCCGCCAGAGGTGAAGCGGCGTGCCGCCCTTGTTCGCGTACCGTCAGCCGAACGCTCTCCGGGTGGTGCGGCAGGTCGGCCGTGGTTATCAGCAGGTCCACGTCGGGCATGTTTTCGTCGCTTTTCCAGGCGCCTACTGTATTCCAAATCAGGTAGATCCTTGCGCACCCTTCCGTCACTTGGTTTGCCCGAATGACCTCCTGCAAATGCACACGGACCTTTGCGCCAGAATACGCCAGCGGCAGCCGCGTCAGCGCCGCATCTTTTTCCAGTCGCCGCCAGTGCCGCTCATAGGCAAACGCCTCGCCGTGCGTGATGCGCGCCGTGGTGAATAGCCCCCAACCGCAGATCAATCCTGCCTGCCCGGGCGACCAACGGACCTTTTCGATCCCCAACAACTCTTCATTATGAAAAACGTAGCGATGAATCACGCGCTCACCTGTCTCCATCGGGAACTTCTTTCTGCTGCTCAATTGTACCGAATTCGTGCCGCTCCCGAATATTTCTCCTGTGTGGCATGTGCTTTGGAGCAGCAGCGCGGCACCTTCCGTCCTGTCTGTACCTCCGGCCCTGCGTTTTTTATCTACGAAGATATTCGTTGACAATACGAAACTCTTCGTAGTATCTTCCCGTCCATGACCACACCTCTAAAACCTACCGCCTCCGAACTCGATATTCTCCACGTCCTCTGGGATCGCGGCCCTTCCACGGTCCGCGATGTCCACGCCGTGCTCTCCGAGAAAAAGGATCTCGGCTACACCACCGTTTTGAAACTCATGCAGATCATGACCGTCAAGGGCCTGGTACGCCGGAACGAGGAGCAACGCGCCCACGTTTACGAAGCCTGTCTCCCCGCCGAAAAAACGAAGCGCCAGCTTGCGGCGGACACGCTCGAGCGTGTCTTTGAAGGTTCAGCCAGCCAGCTTATGCTGCATGCCCTCGCTGGCCATCGCAGCTCCAAGCAGGAAATCGCGGAACTTCGCCGGCTTCTCGATGATTACGAAAGGAAACTCCGATGATCCATCTCGCTCAGTGGATTTCTCCGGACCTTCTGCGGCCTCTCGGCCTGGCCCTGCTGCACTTTCTCTGGCAAGGCGCAGCGCTTGCCGCCCTCGCGGCGCTCGCCCTGACCGTCGCCCGCACGGCGTCCACTCGCTATCTTTTCTGTGTCGTCATCCTTGCGGCTATGGTTGCGGCGCCGGTGGTCACCTTTCTCATCCTGCGCAATCAGCCGCCGCAACCCTTGGCAATATCCGCGGCATCGCCCGTTGGCGCTCCGGGCACTCCAAGGCACTCCGCGATTCGGGCAAATGGCAATCCCGAGCAGCCGCAGCCCGCTTCTGAAAAATCCTACCTCTTCCTTGTCGAGGCCTGGTTTTTCGGCGTCCTGCTGCTTAGCCTGCGCACGGCGGGCGGCGTCGTTGCTCTCGAACGCCTCCGCCGCCGTAATTCCGCGCCATTGAGCGCTGCACTCCGCGAACGTTGCCTGGCCCTGCAGCGCCAGATGGGCCTCGCGCGTTTCATCCAGTATTGCGAGTCGTTCCACCTGGACGCCCCATCGGTGATCGGCTGGATCCGTCCCGTCGTTCTCCTGCCGCTTTCCGCGCTTACCGGCCTCAGCGAAGCCCAGCTCACCGCAGTCATCGCTCACGAGCTTGCGCACATCCGTCGCTACGACGCCTTCGTGAATCTCTTCCAGATTGCCGTGGAATCTGTGCTCTTCTACCATCCTGCCGTCTGGTGGCTCAGCAAGCGCATCCGCGCCGAACGTGAAAACTGCTGCGACGATGCTGCGATCGCCGTTTGTGGCAGCCCGCTGGAATATGCGCGCGCCCTCACCCTGATGGAAGAGTGGCGCGTCATGCCCGCTCTGGCCATGGCTGCCAACCGTGCGCCACTTGCCGATCGCATCCGCCGCCTCCTTGGCGTACCTGCGCACTCGTCTTCCGTACGCACCGCCAATCTCACGGCCGGCGTGCTGTGCCTCTCCGTCGCCCTCGTTGCGGGCAACGCCTTCCTCGGGATTGCACGCGCCAGCGTCTCTCCTGGACCGCGCCCCGTGCCCCAGGCCGCAGCGGCTGCCGCTCGCGATTTAGTCATCGTCGTCCGCGGTGAGAAGCCCGCTCCGGATCCACAGCCCGGCGCGCTCGCCAATCCACAGCCACAACCGCAACCCGCGCCTCAGTCCTCACTGCAAACGGAAACTCATGAGTCTTACATTGATGCGCTCAAGGCTGCGGGCTACGACAATCTCTCCGCCGACGATCTCATTAGCATGAAGGTCCAGGGCGTCACTCCTGCCTACATTCGCGCGATACAAGCCGCAGGCCTGAAGCCCACCGCCGACGAACTGATTGGCATGAAGGTCCAGGGTGTCACGCCGGAATACATCCAGGAATTGCGCGCGGCGGGCCTCAAGCTGGACGTCGACGAACTAATCGGCATGAAAGTGCAAGGCGTCACGCCCGACTACCTTCGCCAGATGAAGGACCTGGGCTTACAAACCGGCGCGGACAATCTTATAGGCATGAAGGTGCAAGGCGTCACCCCCGATTATGTCCGCGAAATTCGCGCTGCCGGTGTGAAATGCGATACCGACGAACTGATTGGCATGAAAGTGCAGGGAATCACGCCCGGATACGTCAATGAAATAAAAGATCTGGGCATCCAGGCTGATGCCGATGGCTTGATCGGCATGAAGGTACAAGGCATCACACCGGTTTACATTCGCGCCCTCCAGGCCGAAGGGCTGAAGCCCACCGCCGACGAATTCATTGGCATGAAAGTCCAGGGCGTCACGCCGGAGTACGTGAGGACCTTGCAAGCCGCCGGCCTGAAGCTCAATCCCGATGATTTGATTTCCGCAAAGGTTGCGGGCATCACCCCCGAATTCATCCGCGAAGCCCAGAGCCACGGCTTCAAGAATCTGGATCTCGAGAAACTCATCGAACTCAAGCACACCGGAGTTCTGGAAAAGTAGACATGGAAGCAGAGGAGAATATCGCCATGAACCGTCGCCAAGCCCTCATTTCTTACATTCTCATTGCCTGCTCGCTCGTCATTGTCTTGGTAGTGCGGGCCGCCGATACCCGCACCGGCGATTGGACGATGCGCCGCTCCGACGAGCCCGGGAAGGTGGAGTTCTCTCTGATCACGCGTCAGCACGGCGGCTATTCCCATCACGACTCCGATTGGCCTGTCGGCGCGTTCCAGGGCCTCGATCTTTCCAAACCGGGCAAGCAGGAGGCTAAGTTCACCATCACGCGCGATGCCGGCCGCTTCGATTGCCAGGGCTACCTGGAAAACGGCGAAGGCGCGGGCACTTTCCACTTTGCACCTGACGCGAATTACGCGCAGCAGATGAGGTCACTGGGCTTCCCCGTCGATGAAGACAAGCAGTTCTTCATGGCCGTCATGGATGTGAGCCTCGATTTCGCCCGCAGGATCAAAGCGGAGAAACTCGAGGACCTCGACACCGACAAACTCATTGCCTTTCGCATTCATGGCGTTTCGCCGGAATTCATTGACGCTCTCCGCAAGGAGGGCTTGACTGCGAAGGACAGCGACAAACTTATCGCTTTCCGCATCCACGGTGTCTCTCCGGAAATGGTGCGCTCTCTCCACCAGGCGGGCTACCAACCTGACGAAGACGACCTGATTGCCTTGCGCATTCACGGCGCCTCCCCCGAATTCATCGAGCAGCTCAGGAAGCTCGGCTACACCCACGTTGACCTCCAACAGCTCATCGCTTTCCGCATTCACGGTGTTTCGCCGGACTTCATCGAAAAGCTTTCCGGTCTGGGTTACAAAAACCCGTCACCCGATGAGCTTGTCGCCATGCGCATCCACGGCGTAACCCCGGAATACATTGCCGGCCTGAAATCCCGCGGCATGAAGGACCTCTCCATCGACCAGCTCGTCAGCCTGCGCATTCACGGCATTGACTGACTGATCTTTTCCCCAATTCTGCCCGATAGCAGTGGGACCTTAAATCCGACCTTGCCGAACTCGGATTCTCCTTCATCATCCACCGCCCAAAATCCGTCATTCCGACCGGAGCGGCCCGATTCTTTTCTTCCGCGCCGCACTTTGGCGCGTCGGGCCGCGCAGTGGAGGAATCCCTCCTCGACTTCGGATTTGACGTTCAAGTGACTTCCCCTCGCCGGCTACTCGCCCCTCTCCGATTCTTGCCTTGGCGTTCGCCTTCGAGTTGGAGTATCGTTTGACGAAATCATTCCGCAATTGAATTTCGTGCACCGCTGCTTCGCGCGGACAACGATTTCCACTCACGCTCAGAGGAACATTCTCCATGCTGGCCAGCTACCCTGATCTTCGCGGTAAGGTGGTTTTCATCACTGGGGGAGGGAATGGCATCGGCGGCGCCATGACGCGCGCTTTTGCCGAACAAGGTTCGCTGGTGGCGTTTGCGGATATCGCCGAGGGCGCCAGCACGCGCCTCGCCGATCTCGTTCACCGCGAAACGGGCACAAAGCCTTTGTATCTCCCCTGCGATCTCCGGGACATCGCCGCGTTGCAGAAGACCATCCAGGAAACCGCGACGCGCCTCGGCGACATCGCCGTTCTTGTGAACAATGCCGGCAACGATGATCGCCACGCCATCGGCAGCGTCACCCAGGCGTATTGGGACGACCGCATCGCCGTGAATCAGCGCCATATGTTCTTCGCCGCGCAGGAGGTGTTTCCCATCATGAAGCGCCGTGGCGGTGGCTCCATCATCAACCTAAGCTCGATCATTTGGAAGATCAAGCAAACCGACGCGCCCATTTACAGCATGTGCAAAGCGTCAATTCACGGCCTCACCCGCGCCATCGCTCGCGATTTCGGCCGTGCCGGCATTCGCGTGAACACTATTCTCCCCGGCGCCGTCTGGACCGAGCGCCAGAAGCAACTGTGGCTGAATCCGCAGATGGAGCGCGACGTCATGGCCGGGCAATGCCTTCAGACACGCATCGAGCCGGAGGACGTCGCCAATCTAGCCCTCTTCCTCGCCTCCGACGCCAGCCGCATGTGTACCGCTCAGGAATTCACCGTCGACGCCGGCTGGTCCTGATTCCCGCGCAAAGGCCGAGTACGCCGTCCCAGGAGTTTCTCCTCTTATTCCTTAGGAGGCCGGGGCTTCAGCCCCGGCGAAAAGCCAGCAACAAGGTTTGGGCTTTAGCCCCTGAAGGCTCCGGACTTCAATTACCTATATTCGGCCCCCAAGCCTGGTTGCCTGCCTCAATCGCTAGTCTGCTTGACCGTGTCCAATGCACTTGCCGAATTCCCGCAAACATGCGACAAAGAATTGTTATGTCCATACTCATCGATAGTCCCACATCGAAGTTCAAAGCCCTGACTCGTCTTGTCGGCAATACCCCCCTCGTCAGCATCCACTTCCGCTATAAGGGCCGCGAACGCATTCTCTACGCGAAATCCGAAAACATGAATCTCACCGGCAGCATCAAGGACCGCATGGCCCTGCGCATTCTGCAAAAAGCTTATGAAGAAGGGAAGATCGAACCCGGCTTCACCATCGCCGAGGCCACCAGCGGCAACACCGGCATTTCCTTTGCGGCACTCGGTCGCATCCTGGGCCACCCCGTCAAGATTTTCATGCCCGATTGGATGAGCCAGGAGCGCGTGCAACTCATTCGCAGTTACGGCGCCGAAGTCGTTTCCGTCGCCGCCGCGCAAGGCGGTTTCGTTGGTTGCATTCGCATGTGCGAAGAGCTGGCTGCCTCTCGCAAGGACGTTTTCCTTCCCCGGCAGTTCTCCAATCTGGCGAATGTCGAATCCCACGAAGAAACCACCGGCCCGGAGATCTGGTCCCAAATGGTTTCCGTGGCCAAGCGGCCGCAAGCCTTTGTCGCCGGCGTGGGCACGGGCGGCACGGTCATGGGCGTCGGTAAATTCCTGAAGGAGCGCGATTCCTCCATCCGCATTCATCCCGTCGAGCCCGCCGAATCTCCCACGCTATCCACCGGCTGCAAAGTCGGCAAACATCGTATCCAGGGCATCTCCGACGAATTCGTGCCCGAAATCATCAAACTCAAGGATCTCGACGAGGTCATCGCGATCCACGATGGCGATGCCATCCTCATGGCGCAGAAGCTCGCTTTCAATCTTGGCGTAGCCGTGGGGATTTCTTCGGGCTGCAACTTCCTCGCCGCCTTGTGCGCCCAGAACAAAATTGCTCCCGATGCCGCGGTCGTCACCGTCTTCTGCGACGACAACAAGAAATACCTCAGTACCGCGCTCATGCACGACGAGCCCGTGCGCGAAGACTACCTCACGCCCCACATCGAGCTGCTTGGCCTGGGCACCGTCGGCCGCGCCTGCGAGTTCTGTCACTAAGCCAGCCTAATCCCCGGGCCTGGCGATGGCCCAGTCCCCGGTAAGCGCCTTCTGCGTCCCAGTTAGCAGGGAGCCGACGCTTTCTGGACTTCCCCGAACCCCGTTTCTGGCCCGTGAGGAGCACTTGTCCGAGTTTGCGACACATTAGGACTTGGCCACACTTCCCAATGTTTCTAGGAGGATTTGCGGGCTCATTTTTGCGTTGGCTTCAGATCGCGGCTCCAGGTCTTGCTGGTTTGAAAACGCTTTGGGAATGGAACGAGGGAAACGGACATCATGTCCGCATCCCTCGCTGCCTCTCGTGATTTCACGTAGCCGTGCTTGAAGTTGTAGTTGATGAACGGCTGCAATCGGCACGCGCGAGCCAGGCCAGCCTCTCGGTCTCGGACTGGCCGAGAGGCGGCCCACTTGGTTCACAGACGAATCACTTAGGGGTCTCTTTCTGTTGCGCCTCTTTCTTCAGTCCTTCCGGGTTCTCCTGTTGCTTGCGCCACGCCTCGCCCATGCTTTCCAGCATCTTGGGTGGTAGCACCTCAATCGGGACCACGAGGTCGCTTGACACAGGCCACTCCTGCAGCAACTCGGGGTGGTAGTCCTTCGGGTAGTACAGGTTCGGATCAATCTCATGCTCGCGCACAAAGGGCTCTTGGATTTCCTTACGCGAGGTGGGCGGATGCGGAACGACGAGTTGTCCCGCGGAGAAGTCGAACTGGGGCGCTCGTGAGTTTGGGAACTTTGGGATTATGCCTTCTCGCACCCAGACCTTGTCCTTCGTCACGTTAACGACAATCCCGTCGGGCGCGCCGAAGTGGTACGGGCCCTTATAGTGATAGCGCACCTCGGCGACCGTCTCCTCGTTGAGGTAGGGGTCGAAGGGCATGTGCGTCGTCAAGAACATCCGGGGCTGAATCTGGTTGGCCAGGTACCCCGCCGCGTAGGCGGGCGTGTGGTGCGTGTCGAGTGTGTAGCGCCCTAGGAACGGCGGCACGCCCTGTACACCGGAACTGATCTCGCAGAGTTCGGTCTGCGTCTCGGTGACGTAGACATCCACGCCCTTCGCATACTTAATGTCGAGGTCGCTCGGCCGGCCGTCGCCGGTCCAGACGAACGACAGACCGTTCCAATCGAGGCGATAGCCCGACGCGCCGTCCTTGGCGTGCGAGCGCTGCCAGTGGATAATACGCACACCGTCCTTGTTGTAGATGACTCCGCCATTGTCGCGGAAGTCATACTCGTGGACCTCGATGTCGTGGCCCTGCCCGACCGGGAAGACACTGAAGGCGTCGTCATGCCACTTGAGCATCTGTTTCATCCCGGCGACCATCGCGGCAGTGCCGTACTCCGGCGTGCGCCCCGACGGGCCATATACGTTGAGCTTCTTGTGCCAGCGCCCAGCCCATCCGCCGAATTCATACAGGTACGGCAGTGCGCCGAAGTGGTCGACGTGCAGGTGCGTGATGAAGACCTTGTCGAGTTCGTTCAACGCGAACCCCGAGGCAATGTAATTCGCGACCGACCCCTCGCCGAGATCGAAAATGAAGTTCTGACCGTTGCCAAGCTGGACCAAGATCGAGGTGTTCATCTGACCCGGGCGGATGAACGGCGCACTTCCCATGAAGATGATGCGCATCTCGTTGGGTTGCACGTCTTCGGTGCGCGGGAACCAGTTCGAGGCGCTCTTCAGCCACGGCTGTGGTGCGACGCCCTGGAACATGAGCCCTTCCTTCCAGCGCCCCATAGGAACGCCGCCAAAGAGGGCTGCGCGAATGTCCTGCTCGGAGCTTGGCTTCTCCTTTTCTTGCGCTGAGGCAGTGTTAAGGCCGGTGAATGCCACGAGCGCGAAAGCGATCGCGGCGAGAACGCCACGTTTGAGCGTCTGGCGTTGGCTCAATTCGCTCTGTGGCGCTCCTTTTTGCTGTCATCGTTTTCCATCAGTGTTCTCCATTATTCATACTGTTTTGTCGGATCGTACTAGAAAGTCATTTGTATCCTGTCCTTACGACTTCGGCGCCGGTGCCGGAGCTGGCGTTGGCTTGGGAATCCGGAACGTCCACGAAAAACCGAATACGATCGTCCGGCCTTCCGGACGAGCCAGAGCACGGTATTCATCGTAGTATTTGAAGAAGGCGGCGAGATCCTTCGCGGGAAGAATGTAATTGGCCTGGAAACCAATCGCATGCACCGAATAGAACGGGATCATACTCGCGAGGTTAACGCCAAGCGTTCCGCTGCTGTGCGAAACCTGCCATTGGTCGTATCCAACCAGGCCAAGTTGGGCTAGTTGGCTTAGATCTTTCTTCAGGGGAAGTACCTGCCCGAATCCCCACTCCATCGTGAACGCCTGACCGGGAGTTATTTTGCTGAACTGACTGGCCGGCAAGGCCACCGTTCTTTGCCCGTGAGTTTCCCATGCGGTCGACAGGTTTGCTGTGGTTCCCTGGTTCTTGGTTATGTAGAGCGTGGTGCCACTTGTTATATCGTTGCATTGCTGTCCAAATTAGCTGAGAACACGGCTCGGTAATCACAAAAACACAGCATAATTCGGCCTCTGGCTCTCTGTGCGGAGGGCAGGTTGGCCATTCCCGAGTGCGGCTTTTGATCGATGCTGTCTAAGTTCGCTCCCCCGAGATATCCTATTTATCCTTACTTTTGGAATGCCGTATTGTTTCTGCTGTCCAATTCTTTTTTCCAATTAGCCAAGTTGTAAGGCCAGCTGTTCTGGCAACCCTACCGGTACGGGCGGGGGTTGAAATGGATCGTTGATCCATGTCCACAGGTCACGATAGACGAACAGTTGCTGCCGGAGTAGGGCCACGAGATTGGATAGCGACCAGCCAAAGCTAGACGCCAACTGCAAATATTTCACCAGCAACATGGCGATCAGCGCCGTCCAGAGTTGGGTTTTCAGCGCATTGGCCGAAGTCCCCACAAAAGTTTTCACGCGCAATGATTGCTTCAGGGCCCGGAAAAATAATTCTATCTGCCAGCGTTCCTTGTACACCTCAGCAATGGTGGCTGCCGCCAGATCCAGGTGGTTGGTCAGGAACACCAGCACCCGGTCCTGCTCTTCATCATAGAATTCAATGCGCCGGAAGTACGCATCGATGCCCGCTTGGGCCAGCTTGTAGAAAAAGATCGCCTGATCCCGCAGCACGCCCCGCCGTTGAGGAACGGCAAGTTCCTCAAGCACTCCGTAATCTGCGTTTTCCTTCAGTCGCGTCACGAAATAAACTCCCTGCTGGATCAAGTTCGCAAACCACTCATAGTCTGTGTAACCGCGGTCAAACACCAAAATCGTTCCCGGCGCGAAGCGCATCTGCCGTGCCACGCGCACCTCATGTTTCTTGCCCTCGGTGATGACCGCATACGACGGCAGGTACCCGTCATGATCCAGCAGCAAATGCAATTTCACCGCCCCTTTCGTCAATCGAAACTTCGCCCAGTCAAACATCGTGGCGCACAGATCGATCACCGAAGCGTCCAGGCTCAGTAGCGGGTTCTTGAAACGGAACTTCCTCTTCTTCCTTGTTCCTGGTTGGCTGGCCGCCAAGGTCTGGCACTTCGCCAGTAGCTGCTCAAACACCGTTTGGCACAACTGCCAAGGCCGATGTTCGTTGGCGTAGGCTAGCGTGGAGCGAGCCGGGGCTGTAGGCACACCCAGATGTCGAAGCTTTCCTTCACTGGCGGCCAAGCCTCCACATATTTCGCGCAACGACTTGGCATGCCCCAGCTGGCAAAAGAGCATGGCGATGAACTGTCCCCAACTACTGAAACCCCGGGCATGTCGCTCGGCGCCGTGCTTGCGCACGGCAGATTCAAATTCAAGGCGAGGGATTAACTGCAGAATTTGTGAGAAAATACTGCTGACTCGAGTCAAGGCTGAGCCTCCTTAGCATTGTGATTGGCTTTTCCAGAGCCCAACCTCAAGCTAACAGATGCTCGGCCTTTTTTCTTTCACAAATCGAAATCCTAATTTGGACAAGCGTGATATCGTTGCCCCAATACCCGGAACCGACGTTATTGCTCGCTCCCGCGGTGTATCGGCCTGTGGGAGCGGTGAAAGCGTATCCGGCGTTGAGGTCCACGCGCTTCTTGATGTGCCAACCTATGTTCACTGGCTGGACAAACATGTCGGCAAAGCCCGATCCGCCTCCACCTCCCGTGAGGTTGGTGCCAGTTATGTCCGCAACCAGGGAACCACTCGCATAACTTAGCGCAACATAGGGCATGAAGTATCCGCCGAGGATCTTGTGCTTCGGGACGTAATAGAAAATGTTCTCGTCCACCCAGAACGAATAATTTCCGGTAACGCCTGAGACCTTGTTTCCGCTGGAGTCATTCAATTGGCCCGCGGAGTAATTGAGCGCCAAGTTGGCATAGGTGATCCCGGGATCCGGAATCACACCAGCGTTAAGACCAAACTGTCCCGGAACCCATTGCCCCTTCTGCTGTGCCAAAACGGACGAAGCGCCCGCCAGAGAAATGCAGACGATCATGCTGATTGCAAACTTGATTCGAAAATTCACTTGTAGTCTCCTTTCTGTTTCAAATTTCCGAAGACTCTGCTTGCCGGTTTATTTGGTTTTTGCGTAACCGGTGAACTCCTGGCCGGGCTTGATGTTCGGGTACTGCGCGATACTTCTCTCGTACGCGGCGACGTACGGAAAGATGATCTCCATCATCCAGCCGATGTCCATCTTGTCGCTGAAGAGGCTGTTTCTCTCGCCGGGGTCGCTGCCAAGATCGAAGACCATCGGAAACTGTGGCGTGACGATCGGCTTGTCGAAGCCTTCGCTGTAGCGAAACCACACCTTGATGTTGTGCGACTTTGCCGACATCAACGATCCGTCCGGTCCGAAAAACAAAAGACCATCGCGGCCAGTGGTCTTGCTTTGGCCGAGCAGAAATTTCGAGGCGTCGACGCCATCCATCGGGCGGTCCGTCGGGACTTTGTCCGAGGCTCCGGCAAGGGCTGCGAACGTCTTGTACCAGTCATGGGCGGAAAGCATTTCATCGGTGACAACGCCTGCCGGGACTTTTCCGTGCCAACTGACCATCGCCAGAGTTCGCATCGAACCCTCCGTCGGCGGGGTGGCAAAGTCTCCGCGCCAGGGTCCGTTCGAACCGCCGAATCCCAAGGCAGGGACGAAGATGGCCGCGTTGTCGCTGGAGAGCACGATCAGGGTGTTATCTGCGATCCCGGACTCCTTCACGGAGTCGATGATCTGACCGACTCGATAGTCCAACTCCGCGATTAGGTCCGCGTACAGTCCCAACCGCGTCGGATCCGTCTGGTCGAAGGCCGGGTGCGCCTTCTCCGGTGGATGCAAGTGAGAAAAGGCGATGTAGGTGAAGAATGGCTTGTTGCCCTTGGCGACACGCTTGATGTAGTCGGTGGCCTTGGCCGCTATCATCTCGTCAAGCAGAGGGCGCACTTTCATGTCCAGTTCGCCGGTTGCGGTGGACTTTTGGCCTTTCTTGCCCTCCCAGAGTTTGGGCGTCTCGATTCCATGTGCCTTGGCTAACGCCCGGTACGCGGCGTATGCCGTATAGCCAGCCTCGTCGACAGTGTTCTTATAGCCCCACCACTCGTCGAAGCCCTGGTCATTCGGCAACCGTCCCTCGTTCTCACCGAGATGCCACTTGCCCCACAATGAAGTCGCATAGCCAGAGTCCGAGAGCAACTCGGCAATCGTGTACTCCTAAGGCGTCAAGCCGCTCTTGCCCGTCCCGGGGATGGGAACCGTGAACGTGCCACTACGTACCGACTGGCGGCCGGTCATGATCGCGGAACGCGACGGCGTACACTGCGACTCAACAGTGTAGTTGGTGAATCGAATGCCATCGCTGGCGAGTTTGTCGATCCGAGGGGTCGGAGTGCCCCCGCCGTAAACAGAGAGGTCGCCCCATCCGACATTGTCGAGCAGGATGAACACGATATTCGGTTTGGCCGGTTTGGGCTCTTGCGCATTAGCGTATCCAGCCAGCGCTGCTACAACCAATAGGCCTTTCGCGCAGACTCGTGTCCAATCAAATTTGTTCATTTCGCCTCCTCACGCGAGAAAATCGATCCTGAACGTAAAATTCGAAACTAGTTTTGGGACGTTTTTCGAGCACATGTGCGCTTCTCATTCAGTTCCTTCCTTTTGCGAATCGCGCTTGAACTTTTCCAGCGACTTGACCAATCGCTCATATGCGGAAGCGCTTTGTACCACCACCTCAGCCTTCCCATTGACCGTCAGCAGCTCGGGGCGACCGGTCCGTCTGAGCCTCCTAAGGTGGGCCTTTGTATTCCGGTTGAAATTCGTAAGAGACCCAATGTCCTCCGGCCTGATCATGGCTGTTGTCCCCATCGATCCGTTCACCCTTGATCTCGCAGCGAATCAGCTGCGAATTAACATGGCTGCGAAGCGTACGAGACTGGTTTGGCCCCGTCTATTCATTTTCGGCATTATTGGACCCTTTTTGTCCGATATTTGGAACTGCCATGCTAACACAAAGCTTCACCCATTGAATTTGCCTCGCACGGGTCCGTCAGGACCACCCGCGGTTTCCGTTAGGTGACCCTATCGATCGCGACCCAGCAGGTTCCAGGTCATGGGCGCCATAGCGAAATCGTTCCTCGCATCGACCACACGTCAACTTTCAGGCATCCGCGGCCAATGCCAGTGGTGCAGAGTCTCAGAAGGAAGCTCACCGAAGAGGATGCGATAATCTCGTGCCATGCGGCCGAACTGCCAAACGCCGAACTGAGTAGCAATTTCGGTGACAGTCGCCACGGAGGGGTCAGCGGCTAAAAGCGCTTTTCGAATTTGGTGGAGTGCTCTCCGATTTAGATATTGCACCGGCGGTGCCCCGAAGTACCTGAGAAAGGCATCACGGAGTGTTCGCTCAGACACACCTGCCGCAGTAGCGAGCTGTTCCACGGACAGGCTCTCGCGGTCATGCTGTTCGACGAAATCCATGGCCATGCGAATGATCTGTCTTTGCGGTACCGCGCGGCGGCCACGTGTGAGTTCGACTGTGATCGGTGCAGCAAGCAATTTGTGGACCTCTCTGAGCAGTTTCTGCCCCGCTGCCCTCCGCCCAGCAGCTGATTCCAAGACCGTAGGCGCTCCCTGAACTATCGCTTCGAGCTGCCCAATGACCGATCGAAACCTCATGATCCGTTGACGTGTCACTTGAAAAAAACCACGCTTCGAACCGACAGCGGTCGTCACATCTCCGTTTGCGCCCGCAAGCACCTGATTCGGAATATAGAGACCACACCAACTCCTTGGGGTGGCGTCGGTGGCCAAGCAGAAATCGGCGCCCGGCACATCAACCATAAGAGAAAGTTCGTCAAACTGACGCCCATTCCACCGCCATGCCTCAGGCGTCCGGGTAGGAAGGAAGATCGAGACGCCGGCCGCCCTCGGGGCTCCCTCTACGACCGCCTTGGCCTCTGCCTGTCCCCATTGAATGCTCAAATTATTGTTGAGAACCAGGGTGGAGAGCACCCAATTCTCACCCGCGGGCCCGAGAACCATCGCGCGCATACTCGCGAACCGGAACGCGTCAAAGAACGCCTCGAACGAAGAAAAGGTCTGTCTAGGCATTTGTCGCCACTGGCTGAGAATGTCCTCGAATGGAACTACCGGAGAGGGTAATCCTAGAAAAAGCTGGGCGTTATTGTCAAAAATAACAATTGGCGGCGCGCCTGCCCGATCTGCCACTAGGTTCGTAAGTCCTGGCAGACGCGGATCCCGTCAACGTGAATTTGGCGAAACGAGCCAGAAGTCCCGATATGGGAAGTTGGCGCACGGCTAATAATGTTCGCTTGGACGTATGCGCGGCGGACCGGAAACGAATAATCGAGTGCCGTATGCCCAGATCTAAAGCCCTTCGCTAGCGACTCAACTTAGCTTGCTCGCCTGATGTCTTTCGCCGGGGGCGCCGAGTCTTCCTTTGGAACGTACTCGCCGCCGGGGCCGCGCTCCCACGTCCGGTCCAGGACCTTCTCGGGATTCTGCCGCCGGAAGGTCTCCGCGATGTAGCAGTTCCAGCACACCGGCAGGTACGACTCGAAAACCTCCGGCAGTTTTTCCGGAGCCACTTCATTCCACTGCACGCAAGTGTGATCCGGAGCCATCAACGCGGGGTGCCGGTCATGCCAATGAATTTCGGTGAAGGGCTTCTGGCAATACGCGCAGGACTTGCCTTTGTACCACTGGTCCACCATGTTCCAGACCAGGCACAGCGCCGGATTCGCGTTCACCTCGGAGAGGCATTCCTGCCCACAATTCTGGCGTTCCGGCCAGCGCGAGCATTGGTCAAGCCGTATGTACGATTTGCCAAACAGGGCCTTACTTGCTGCATTCTTCGCATTCACGTGCACTGCGGCCGCCTTGTGTGTTTCCGGGCAGGTGATCACGCGCTCCCCGCGATACTTCACGTAGGTGCGCAGCGCCACGGTCAATCCGAAGACCACCGCTCCGACCGCCAGCACGACGATCATCGCAAGAATCAGGTTGGGAAAAACCATGCCCGCCTCCTCCTCCCGGCCCGTCGATAACAAATAAGCCGGGGAGCCCCATAAGGTGAAAGAGCATTACCGGGTCCAAATGGGCCAGTCGTTCTCCCTTCACCCGCAATCCTAGAAAGGAAAAGACTTACGCTCTGTGGCACCGCCAGCCCGCTAAGCCGTCCAGCCTTCTCCAGGGGAATTCCACCCAGGCTCCCTGCGCCTTCTCCCCAGCGCCCCCGTGCGCTCCAACTCACTCCGGCTTGAAAATCATGCCCTGGCTCGTTCGCCCATTCATCAACACCAACAGGGACTCCGCGAATCGCAGGTGCCGCACGCAGCCGCGCTCTTCCATTGCCGGTTGGGCTGCCAGCCACGCCCAATCCACCGTTCCTTCTCCAAGGTCGGGATTCACGGTGAAATAGCCCACCTGGAATGCCGTCAAATTCTGGAAAAAGTGGCTGCCTTGCGATGGTGTCACCCGGAAATCCCGAAATCCTGCCTCGACGATCACTCGCGCCCCCGAGATTTCGTCCCACTCCACCGGAATCCCCAGCCACGGCTCGTTCGAGCCCCACCGCCCGGCTCCCACCAGCAGGTACGGCCGGTTCTCCTCGTTCAGCTTCGCATTGAAATACGATACCAGCCGCGCCACTTCCTGGCTCTGCCCGCGCTCAAACCGCTGCGAATCCACCACCACGATGTCCCGCAAATTCTCGATGCGCCCGTTACCCAGCACCTTCGTACTGTGCGCGATCAGCCGCGCAGCATCCACATTCTCCATGCGCAGTTCTTCGCTCTCCCGCGAAAGCACCAGCGGCCGGATCTGCAAGAATCCAAACTCCGCAAGCTCACCCGTTTGCCGCGGCAGTCGCACCGCAAATTCAATCTCCACCGGCTGCCCAAACGCATCCTCGCCATCCTTCAGGAGTTGCTCCAAAAGTGGCGCCAGCGGGAAAAGCCCGTACTTGAGAACGGGCGCGAAGGTCACCACGCGCATGCCCGGCCGGTTCAGTCCATCCCTGATCACGTCGTTGTCCTGCGAATAGGTCGAGCCCACCGCGTGTAGTGTGCCGTCCGCCTCCGCCACATCCAGCGTGAAGCGCACCTCGCGAAGTCCCGGCGGTGCCGACTCCTGCTCCACGTGATCCAGCGAAAGTGCCCAGAAATCCGCCTGCGATTCGGAAAGAATGTCCTCTACCGTCGAAAACTGCACCAGATTCGCGGGATAGCGTGGGCAGAACGAGAGGCACTTCCCGCCGTCCACCACCGCGCGCCCCAGCCCCAGCGCCACCGCGGCGATGCCATCCTCAAAATGCATCGGCGGAACCGGATAAAAATTCCGCGAACGCGCCACTCCGGAAAAGTCCGGATAAAATCGCGGGCCGTGAAACGTCCCCACCACTTGTTGCAGGATCACCGCCATCTTTTCTTCTTCCAGGCGGAACGGCGTCGCCCGCACGTAAGACTTCGCATGGCGGCTGAACGTGGACGCGTAGACCAATTTCACCGCTTCCATCAGATGCTGCAGCCGCAGGGAATCGTCGGCCTGCTGGTTGCCCAGCATAAACGTCTCGTACACCCCCGTGAACGGCTGGTACTGCGAATCTTCCAGCAAACTCGAAGAACGTACCGCCAGGGGGTAGCGCGCTGCCGCAAGAAATGCCCGTAAGTCCTCGATGACTGCCGCGGGAAGAGGCGCATCCAGGAATCTCTGCTGAATCTCCGAATCGTCGGCCGCGTGCACCGCAAAATCGAGCAAATTGTTCTCCGCAAGAAAGCGGTCGAACGCATCCGTCGCCAGCACCGCGGCCGGTGGCACGCCAACGCGCACCTCTGGGAATCGCCGTGCGACTCTGCGCTTGTGCAGCATGTGCCGGATAAACGCCAGCCCGCGCGCCTTGCCGCCCAGCGAGCCCGCGCCCATGCGCAGGAAGTACGACCCGCCGGCCTTGAACGCCGCGGGCTTGAAGTCCCCAATCAGGATTTCGCTCTGCTCTCTGCGATACTCTCCGATCGAGTCGATCAAGTTCTGCCGCAATCCTTCAATCGTCGCGAAGTCGGAGACCTTGCGCGGCCGCAGTTTTTGCGACAACGCAAATTCCGTCCGCGCCATCAGCCAGTGCGAGAAGTGGTTCCGTTGTCCGTGATACCCGATGCTGTCTGCCGGCACGGTGTGCAGCAGAGCTTCCAGTGAGTTCAGATCCGTGGCGCGCGCCACTTCGCTGCGATCCGAGGTACGGAACACGAAATCGCCAAACGCGAATTGCTGAATCAGCAGCCGCCGCAAATCCCGCAGGAAGGTCGGAGAGCGCTTGCGCAGGAAGGAAAAGCCTTCCGCGTGGGCCCGCGCCCGGAATTTCGTCCGGCTCGATTGCAGCACCACCGCCAAATCGGGTACCAGGGCCCGCACTCGCCGCGCCAGCTCGAATCCCGCATCCGCGCTCAACACGCCGCCGTGAGGAAACTCGATGTCGGACACAATCCCCAGCAGGTGATCCTGGTAGCGCACCGCCAGCTCGTACGCTTCCTCGAAATTCGAGGAAAGCAGAATCTTCGGCCGCGCCCGCATGCGCACCAGCTTGTGCGCCAGGTTCAGCCCCTCCTGAATGACGCGCCGTGTCTGCGTGATCAGCTCGGTATAAATCACCGGTAAAAACGCCGAGTAGTAGCGGATATTGTCTTCCACCAGCAGCACCACTGGCACGCCCATGGTCGATGTGTCGTGTTCGACGTTTCGCCGGTCCTCGACGCATTTCACGATGGCAATCAGCACGCGCGCGCTGCCTTGCCACAGGAAAATCCGCTCGATATCCGTCACCGGATTGCGCGCAACGAAATTTTTTATTTCGCGGTAGTCATACGCCAGCACCACCACCGGCACATTCAGTCCCGCCACCTTGATTTCGTGCGCCAGTTGCGCCGCATTCATTTCTCCCACCGCCAGGTTCGTCACGATGAGGTTAAAGCGCCGCGGGTCGGAACGCGCCAACGTCAGCGCTTCCGAACAACTCGAGACGTGCGTGATCCGAGGAATCTGTTGCAGGTGCAAGTCCAGCGACTCGCCCACCAGCAATTCGTTCAGCCGCCCGTCTTCCCGCAAGATGAACGAATCGTACAGGCTCGACACCAGCAGAATCTCCTGCACCCGGAAGGGCATCAGGTTATCGAAGCCCTCCAGGAGCAGCTCCGCGTCCGGCAATGGCCTGGGAGTTTGGTCTCCGTTCATGAATGTTTCCGTCTGAATAGTAAAACGGCGGGGTGAAAAGTCCACCCCGCCGGAAGTGTACTTCCTAGTGGTTTCACTCGCCACTAGTCACTCGCCACTCGCCACCGCCTTTTAAACCAGTCCCTGATCCAGCATCGAATCGGCCACCTTCAGGAATCCGGCGATATTCGCGCCGAAGACCAGGTTGCCCGGCATGCCGTATTTTTCGGCCGTCTCAAACGAGTTTTTGTGGATGGCGATCATGATGTTGTGCAGCCGCTCGTCCACTTCCTCGCGCGTCCAAGAGAGCCGCATGCTGTTCTGGCTCATCTCCAGGCCCGAAGTCGCCACGCCACCCGCGTTGGCAGCCTTTGCCGGCCCATAGAGAATCTTCGCTTCCAGGAACAGCTTCGTGGCGTCCAGCGTGCTCGGCATGTTGGCGCCTTCCGCCACAACCTTGCAGCCATTCATCACTAGCGTTGCCGCATCCTTGGCGTTGATTTCATTCTGTGTGGCGCTCGGGAAGGCGCAGTCCGCCTTGATGGCCCACAGCGGGTTGAAGTCCTTCGATGGATCCACGGGCATATACTTGGCGGTCTTGAAGTGGTCCGCGTATTCCTTGATCCGGCCGCGGCGCACGTTCTTCAGTTCCAGGATCCACGCCAGCTTTTCCCGGTTGATGCCTTCGGGATCATGAATTACGCCATTGGAATCGGACATGGCGATGACCTTTGCTCCGAGGTCCAGCAGCTTTTCGATCGTGTATTGCGACACGTTGCCGCTTCCCGATACCAGGCAGAGCTTCCCGTCAAACGTTTCCTTCCGCGTCTTTAACATTTCCTTCGCGAAATACACACAGCCGTAGCCCGTCGCTTCGGGACGAATCAGAGACCCGCCCCAGTTCAGTCCCTTGCCTGTCAGCACGCCGGTGAACTCGTTCTTCAGCCGCTTGTACTGGCCAAACAGGAAGCCAATTTCGCGCCCGCCAACCCCGATATCGCCCGCCGGCACGTCCGTGTCCGGGCCGATATGTCGGCACAGTTCGGTCATGAAGCTTTGGCAGAACCTCATAACCTCGTTGTCGCTCTTGCCCTTGGGATCAAAGTCGGAGCCTCCCTTGCCGCCGCCCATGGGCAGCGTCGTCAGGGAATTCTTCAACACTTGCTCGAAGGCCAGGAATTTCAAGATGCCCAGGTTCACCGAAGGATGGAAGCGGAGTCCGCCCTTATACGGGCCGATGGCGCTGCTCATCTCAATGCGGAATCCGCGATTCACCTGGACGTTGCCCTGATCGTCGACCCAGGGGACGCGAAACATGATCACGCGTTCCGGCTCGACCATGCGCTCTAGGATGCGCG
>Ga0209517_10001491_pt1 | contig 35184 bp, 35 predicted proteins | sample PeaSoiMetSII2010_FD_187695 | JGI IMG/M metagenome (GOLD analysis project Ga0209517, IMG submission 187695) | Peat soil microbial communities from Weissenstadt, Germany - SII-2010 (SPAdes) (version 2) | ecosystem: Environmental > Terrestrial > Soil > Wetlands > Peat | place: Germany... | reverse complement strand
TCGCAAGCTCCGCCGCTACATCAACGCCTACTCCGCCAACGCCCGGCCGATCCAGTGGAAATACTCTGACACTTCCCGCCGTGTCCGCAGTAACGAACTCACTGCGACAGGCCACTAGTAATCATGATCGAGGGTGTGACGGAAGAGATGCGTGGGTCGGACCGATTGTCCTGACCTGAAACGATTACGAGCGAGTCTTGGTGGGTATTGCAAAACCTTCAACGAGAGCGAAATGGCGCGCTCTTCGGCGTGCACGGGTTAGTACGCTCGAAAAGTACTTGACCACCGCCGACATTGTTAGCGAGGCGATTTTGCGCCAGCAACCCTTCTGAGATGCCGCCAACTCCACAGCTTTCATTGACTTGCCTGTTTCATCCACGTAAGATTTGCCACGCATGATCGGCCAAACCATCTCGCACTACCGCGTCATCGAGAAACTCGGCGGTGGTGGGATGGGCGTCGTCTACAAGGCAGAAGATGTCCGCCTGCACCGTTTTGTCGCGCTCAAGTTTCTCCCCGATGAAGTAGCCCGAGATCCCCAAACTTTGAGCCGTTTTCGGCGCGAAGCTCAGGCCGCCTCGGCCCTCAATCATCCCAACATCTGCACGATTCACGACATCGGCGAAGAAGAAGGCAAGGCTTTCATCGCGATGGAGCTGCTCGAGGGCGAGACCCTGAAGCATCGTATCGAGGGCAAGGCATTGAAAGCTGACCAGGTTTTGGATCTGGGAATCCAGATTGCCGACGCCCTGGATGCAGCGCACGCCAAGGGCATCATTCATCGCGATGTAAAGCCGGCCAACATTTTCGTAACCAAGCGGGGCCAGGCAAAAATACTCGACTTCGGGCTCGCCAAAGTGCGGAGAACCCACCAGACCAGAGAGGGAGCTGACACGGTCACAGTAGCAGCGGAAGATCAGCTCACCAGTCCCGGCTCCGCCGTGGGCACGGTTGCTTACATGTCGCCGGAGCAGACTCGGGGAGAAGAACTGGATCCACGCACCGATCTGTTCTCGCTCGGGGTTGTGCTCTACGAGATGTCGACTGGCCGCCAACCCTTTTCGGGGAACACGTCGGGCGTGATTTTCGAGGCCATACTCAACCGGGTTCCGTCCGCGCCCGGACAACTGAATCCGCTACTACCGCCGAAGTTGGGTGAGGTCATCGAGAAGGCTCTGGAGAAAGATCTCGACCTTCGCTATCAAGCTGCGGCAGAGATTCGCACCGATCTGAAACGTGTCCGGCAGCGTGGCGCGTCAGGAATTACCGCGAGCACTGGAGCCGTCGATGGGAGCGGCACTTCTGCAAAAGCCGAACCCAAATCGCTTGGGCATCGGACTCGCGGCGCTTTGCTGGCATTAGGCTTTCTCGGCAGCTTCGCTCTGGGCGCGGTTTTTGGAAGGTTTCTGTGGCAGCGCGTGGCGCCTCCACCGCAATACCGGCAACTGACCTTCCGACGTGGTTCGATACGCTCGGCCCGCTTCGGCCCCGATGGACATACCATCCTCTATAGCGCGGCTTGGCAGGGTAACCCCGTGGAGGTGTTTACGACTCGCCCGGAAGCGCCCGATTCCCGTTCGGTCGGCCTCAGTCGCAGTCAGCTTCTCGCGGTATCGTCCACCGGGGAAATGGCGGTTGCACTCTCCAACAATCCCGTGGGGACCTGGGTAAACGTGGGCACGCTCGCCCGCGCGCCTCTAGTGGGAGGCGCTCCCCGCGAGATCCTCGAAAACGTGCAAGCGGCTGATTGGGGGCCGGACGGGGACAATCTTGCTGTGGTGCGTGACTGGGGAGGCAGGAACCGGCTGGAGTATCCGGTGGGAAAAGTGCTGTACGAAACCGGCGGCTGGATTAGCCATCCACGGGTCTCGGCCAAGGGCGACCAAGTCGCTTTTTTGGACCACCCGATTCAGGGGGACGACAGCGGTTCGGTGGCAGTTGTCGATTTGGCTGGACACAAGAGAACTCTCTCCAGCAGTTGGTTAAGCCTGCAGGGGATGGCGTGGTCCAGCGGTGGAGACGAAATTTGGTTTACCGCCACCCGCATCGGCATCGATCGTGCTCTCTATGCGGTCTCGCTTTCAGGTAGTGAGCGGCTGGTGGCACGGATGCCGGGGACGCTGACCTTACTCGACATCTGGAAAGACGGCCGCGTCCTGCTCACCCGCGCCAGTTGGCGAAGGGAACTGGTTGGAAATTCCAGCGACCAGCCCAAGGAGCACGACCTTTCCTGGCTCGATTATTCCTACTGTGCTGACATTTCAGCCGACGGTAAGACCATATTGTTCGACGAAGAAGGCGAAGGTGCGGTCTTGAGCCGGGGAACCGGCGAGTGGACCTATGCCGTCTATCTTCGCGGCACCGATGGATCACCGGGCGTTCGACTCGGGGAAGGCACTGCCATCGCTCTGTCCCCGGACCAAAAATGGGTGGTTGCCCAACCGCCTGGAGCTCCAGCGCAATTGTCGCTGCTGCCCACAAAAGCCGGCGAATCCCAGGCGCTCACCCACGACGACATTAACCACATCTGGGCCCGCTGGCTGCCTGACGCAAAGCGGCTGGTATTCTCCGGGAACGAACCGGGTAAGGGAGTGCGGCTTTACGTGCAAGAGGTACGCGGAGGCAATCCCCGACCTATCTCCCCGGAGGGCGTGTCCGCTATGGCGTTCGCTGTTTCCGGCGACGGCCAGTTCGTAGCTGGCATAGGCCCGGATCAGAAAGGATACTTGTATCCCGTGGCCGGGGGAGAAGCGCGCGTGATCCCAGGATTTTCGGCTGGCGAAGAACCCATCGCATGGAGCCAGGATGGGCGTGCGCTATATACCTACCGCCCCGGCGAACTCCCAGCCAAGGTCTACCGTGTCGACTTGGCCAGCGGCCAGCAAACAGTTTGGAAGGAACTAATGCCGGTCGATCCGGCGGGCATCGAAACCATTGGTCCTATTCTGATTACACCGGATGGCAAGACCTACGTTTACGGATACCATCGCACACTTTCCGATCTTTACCTGGTGGAAGGGCTGAAGTAGTCAGATGGCGTTTCGAATCTGCCTCCGATGAGTTTCGCTGTTAGCTGTTCGGTTCCGCGTCATCCCAGTCCACGAACCAATCCACCGCGACAAAAAAAGGCTGGGTCAGAGAAGAAAAATGGATAGTTGCTGAAACCAGGCAATTTCACTAAGAACCCGGCTATCCACCTAATCGAGTCCGGGGGCAGGGTTACGCCGTCAAACGAATGTATTGTAAATCCCGTGCTGCGGCAGTGGAGGCCGCCAGTATGGGAAAAAGCAAAGCCAAGGCGAACTATCGTCGCACCGTGCTCCGGTTACCGGACTTGGATCACTACAAGTTGGCGGTGCGCAACAGTCTCACTTTGCCTGGTTCCCGCCGCGTCTACCAGTACGCCAACGAGCACTTCATCGCATGGTACTGCTCGGAGCCCCGCCTGGCTTTCAATCGCATCGTAGTGGTTCGCTACCGCATGTTCCTGGAAGGGCGGGGGCTGGCTGCAAACACGATTAATCAGCAACTCGCCGCAGTTCGGCGGCTGGCATACGAGGCGGCTGACGCTGGACCTGCTGAGCCCCGAATTGGCCACTGACATCAGCCGAGTGAAAGGCCGACCGTCGCCGATTCTGCGAAGGGCCAGGACAACAAACCTGACTTTTGTCCAACGTCGCCTTTTTCCAGGGCAAAGCTAAAGGCTACGACAGCTCGTTGGTGGAGTTGACGGAATTGAATGCGCGAGAGCGAAAGGCTGCTGTGGATTCCGAAGCAGGTCCTACGACATCGCTGGGCGGTTTCGGCGGCTCCATCTCCGCAGCGGCTGGTTGGTGTGCAAGTTCCGCCCTGCGCCCGTGCTTGGAGCCCATCTTCAACGTCGCCCAGGATCCACATGAAATGCAGAGCGCACACTGTTCCTCCCTTGACAGACCACGCGCCGCAGTTTGCAAATCAATAATAACTAGCGTCCAATAGCGCGTGGAGACCAATCTGAGAGAATCCGACCGTGGATCATGCCTACCCTTCAATCTTTGATTAGTGAGTTTGCTTCTTTTGATCTCTTGCGAAGGCCACTGCTGTCAAATCGCCTAAGGTGCGACCAACTTTGCTGATAGTTTCTGCACACCCACGCCGCTGAGGGGAAGGTTTTGTGCCAATCCCGGCACGGCCCGCGGGTTTTGCTGATGGTTCGTCGCCTGCGGGACCCTCTCGCTCAAATAGGAAAACAATTCTCCGGCTGTAACCGTGCCATCCTTATTTGCGTCGGCCTCGTTGTTCTGCAGGCCCTTTAGCACGAAATAGGTAAAGACCCCATGTCCACCACCCCACTGCTCACCTTCGAGAGACAGTTCACTCACGTCGCTGGCAGTGATGACAGCGCGATCCGCTTTGGAGGCATAGCGCTCGAGATACTGATTCGACAAATTATTCTGTTTGGCGCCAAAGCGCTCCCCGCTGATGCCGTAGCTGTGGCAGCTATCGATCAGCGTGATTACATGTTTGGCTTTCAGGATCCGGTCAAAAACGTCCTGCAGGTCTGACATGAGGAATGCTGTTCCGCCCATATCGTCAGGCTGGGTATCGTAGGTGAGTAGATAAAGGTTGCGGCTGTCGTTCGGGTCGGGCGCACCATGTCCCGCGAAGTAAATCACCACCAGATCTTGCGGCCGCGGCTTGGTGAGGAAAGTAAACAGAGCGCTACGCAGGTTCTGGGAGGTCGCCTCTTCGTCAAACAGCGTCTGCACGTTCTCTTTGGGAAAGCTGCCTCCGGCAGGCGATTCCAGGAAGTCGCGGAACGCCAAAGCGTCGCGGCTGGCATATTTCAGATTGGCAAGTCCGGTTCCGCCATTCTTGTACTTGGAAATGCCGACGATTACGGCATATTTCTCGCCCCCAATCTTTTGGGGCGGGGCGGAGACGGGCTTCCGAATCCTTGTCGAACGCTGCTCGGGAAATTCCAGCAGAAAGGACGCATAGTGAACCCTCTTGTAGCGGTCCACATAGTACGCCTCGACCGAATTGCGGCCGGGGCTGAGTTTGAATCCGCTGCCCCAATGGGCAAGATCAAGTTCACACAGCACGCCTTCGGCCACGCTGCGCTTCGCGGTGATGTCGTCGGTGGCTTCAGTGTTGATTTTTGTGTGGATGTCGCCATAGCTCGCGTCGATCGGCTGCTTGTCGATATGCACGCGCATCCGAGAAATTCCCGACTGTGGCAGGGCATCGAACAAAGCAAAGGAATTGGCTTCGACCCGGCCTTGCAGTTCCGGGATTTCAAGCCACATTTCGGTGGCTTTGACAGTTTGACCGAGCGTCGTACTGAGCTTGCCGGAGGCGGCCAGCAGTACGATCAAGGCCAATGCCGACTTGGCGGAAGTAAAGCGCATGTGAGTGCCGAAGTGAACATTATGATTCTTCTTGCGACAGTGTCAATGGGTTGCGAAAAGGTCAACCTGCTACCCCCTCATCGTGCTTGACGAGGGCAGCCAAATCTTCTACGCTTTGCCTGATTTTGTCCTTTCCTGTTTGGGGCCCTCTTAAGGGTATAAGAAATACTCGGCGGTTCTCTCTAAGGAGGCTGTATGAACCCTTTCCCATCCCACCGCAACGTTCTCTTTGTGCTGGTCACTGCTGTCTTCCTGTCCAGTTTTTCTGTCGGCCAACTCGGCATACTCAAGAAGAAGGACAAAGATGCTTCGACCGTCCGCACCACGGATACGCCCACCGAGCTTTCCGAGGCCGACAAGAAAAAGATGGCGGAGATCGCCGACCGTCCGGAGGTCAAGGAAGAGATCCAGGCAGCCTGGGATGCGAAAAGGCAGGCTGATCTGGAGTATGCCTACAACGTCAACTACTCCGTGCATTTCTCCGAGGCGTTCGGGCCGCAACTCGCCGAATTTCGCGAAAAGTATGGACAGCTCTACGACAATCCTATTCTGCAGGAGTACCTGAATAACATCGGCCAGCACTTGGTCCCCGGGGATTCGCCCAATACCTATTCCTTCAAGCTGCTGCTTGATCCAGTGCCGCGAGCGGAATCGTTCTCTACCGGTTCAGTTTATATCTCGACCGGGCTGGTGGCCATGCTCGACAACGAAGCCCAACTGGCCTACATCCTCGGGCACGAGATCGCACACGTAGAGAAGAACCACTTTTACAACGAGATCCGGAACGAGATTCTCGAGGAAGAACTCTATAAAGAGAAGGAAAAGGACGTCGAGAAGAAGCGGGCGATTTTTTCAGGGGTGACCGCACTCGCGGGCGCCGGAATCGGCGCTGGCATCGGCGGTAGAGGAGGGGCAATCACCGGAGGCCTCATCTTTGGCGGCGGCTTGGTAGCCTCACAATTGCTGTTTCGCAATAAGATGACGGTCACAGAGTGGAGCACGGTGTACGAAAACGAAGCCGACGACGCCGGTTTCAAATACATGCTGGACCAAAGCTACGACGTACGAGAGGTGCCTCGATTGTACGTACGGCTGGATAACACAGTGACCCGCGATTCGCGTGTCGGCCTCGGTTTCATTAGTCGCTTGTCGCGAGTGAAGGAGCGAAGCGCACATGCACAGGAGCTGCTCTCGGGTTCTTTCAAAGCCACCGTGGATGCCAAGCTGAAGGCCGGCGGACTGACCGGGTCGAGCCCGGAGTTCTCCTTGATTATGTCTGCGCTGAAGCGGGACAACGGCATTATCGCTCTCGATTACGACCTGTACGACGAGGCGCGGGACAACCTGGAAGAGGCCGTCAACCTGCGCTCCAACGATGCGCGCGCCCAGTTTTATTTGGGCAGGGTAGTCTCCCTCACCGCCCGTACCCCTGCCGATCGTCAGCAGGCCACTGCCGACTTCCTCAAGGCAATCCAGTACGATGAAGGCCGTGGAGCGTATCCCGATCCTCATCTCGAACATGCACTGAGCTTGATCGCAGACAAGAATTCTGCCAATTCCGACGAGATCAGGAAAGAGCTGCAAACCTACGTCGCTCTATACCAGCGCGAGCACGCTGGACAACTGCCCAACAACATGCCGATTTTGTACGATTACTTTACCCTGGCGGGGGATGCGACTTGGTATGTTCCGCCGGCTGCGGTTATCTCCACAAAGAATGTGGAAGCTCTCCGCGTAAGCCAAACCCAGAACACCGGGGCCGCGTCGGCCAAGCAGGTGACGCAAGCCGCCGTGGGCGGTGATGACAGTGGAAGCGTAAAGACAGCGGCAGCACATCCGACGAAGAAGCCGGCTCCGGCCACCACACCGCACTGAGTCCGGGCCGGGTGGGATCGTTGGCACTACTCAGGGAGGCGAAGATGATAGCTCCAGAACGGATTTGCGGTCTCGCTCGGGGATTCACTCTCGTTGTGATTCTTCTTCTGCTCTCGACCTCTGCGCCGGCAGCCTCGCCGGCAAAGGTGGTGGTGGGAGTGCTTCCCACCTACAATCAAGGCGGATCGAATTACGGGCCGGAATTCTGCCAGCATCTGACCACCATGATTTTTGAGGAGTTGCAGAGTTCGTCAGTCCAGCCCCTTTTGCTCAACCCGGGAGGGTTGTACACCGCTACGGCGGACGAGTATACCCTCGATTACGCCAGAAAAAGCGACGTAGACGCGGCGTTGATTACAGTTCTGCTTACCACCGAAATGCCCGCCAAGGGTGACTTCACGATTAAGGTCAAGGCAGACCTGGTCGACCTGAAAAATGGTGCGTCGATGGCTTCCTGGCAGAGCACGACGCCAATCAACCGGCACGACGTCGCCCACGAGGCATTTGAAACACTGGGCGATAACAATAGCCGCGTGGGACAAGTCAGAGACCAAATGGCATTGCTTCGTTCCTCCAGCAAGCCTTTCGAAAAGCAGGCGCTGGGGGCCGCAGCGAGGAAAATTGCCCAGGACGTGAACTCCCAAGTGATGCGCGGGGCTGCTGCGGTGACCCCGACAAGGGAAGCGCAGCCCGTGGCGTCGGGCGGCGGGCCCTGCAACATCAATTTCAAAGTCGGCTACGTTACCAAACATGCATCTTCCAAGTCGTATGACTTGATCGTGAACGGAAAGGACGAAACGCTCGATATCAAGGATGGGGAGGTGCCGTTGTCGGTTCCGTCTGGCCCGCTTCTCATTCAGTTGGCGGTGCACGACGCACCCTACAAAGTGCCCAAACAGGATCTCTACCAACTGAACGCGCAGTTGGACTGCTCCCAAAACCATCATGACCTGCGGTACGAAATTGGGGAAGTGGGAGAAGGTTTTGTGAAATGGCAATAATCTGTCGATTGGCGTGCTTGGAATTCCCTTGCCATGGACTCCCATAAGCCACAGCGCCACAACGTGCTCGTCAGTTTTCTGCTCGGGATGGTGGCCTATGGAATGGCGCTGGCGGCGAGCCAGTCGGTAGCGGCGAGTGATCTGGAACTCTGGACCTACGATTTTCTAGTGAATCACGGCGGTTGCTACTCGAAGGAGAATGACAACATCATCGTTGTTGCCTTTGACGACGCCACCGTGACTCACCTTGGCCGATTCCCAATTCCACGCACGGTACTGGCGGACGTGATCCGGCGAGTTTCCACGGCTAAGCCGCGAATTGTCGGCTTGGATTTCTTCCTCAGCGAGCCACGCGAGCCTGCCGAGGACGCAGCCCTTCAGGAGGCACTGACCGACGCCGGGAACGTGATTGTAGCTTCTCAATTAGGCAGCGGAGGCTTGCCCGGCCTGGAGCCGATACCTTTCTTCTGCCAGACCGATTCGTCCGGGGCGCGAGGTTGGTGCCAGGAAAACACGCCCGGAGCTGTCGGATTTGCCTTCGTGAATATGCCCGTGGACAACGACGGCTTCGTTCGCAGCATGTTGCTTCTGCCGCCAGATGCTGGCGGGCCGGTCTCACTCCCGCTTGCCCTGGCCCAGCAGTACAGTGGCGAGCCCATCCGTCCGGCAACTCCAGATGCCGCACAGTTCCTGGGCCGCCGGATCCCATATCTGGATGCCGACCGCAAGACCGTCCTGATCGCCTGGAACCCCGAACCCGCAAAACTTATTTCAGCGTTGTCGATTCTCCAGGACAAGGTAGACCTTGAGAAATTGTTCGGCGACAAACTGGTCCTGATTGGTCAATCGAGTGACGCCGCTCGCGATCGCTTTTTCACACCGGTCTTCCGTCCGCGCTCGCGTGACGGGTCGCGAATCCTGCTGCCGGGTGTTGAAGTCCATGCTGCGGCCATTCATACGTTGTTGCATGGTCCGGTAATCTCCGTGCTTTCCCCGACACTCAATTGGGGCATTCTGTTTCTCCTCGTCTGGTTCGTCACCTGGCTGACTATTCGCATGCCCTTGAAATTCGGCTTGTCGGCGGCGGTCATCGCACTACTCGCGCTCTACGGGGCGGCCCAGGGTCTGATGGCATTCCAGCATTATTGGATGAAGGTGGTCGGCGGTGAGGCGGCTCTGCTCCTGGTCCCTCCGGTGAGTGCCACCTACCAGTTCGTCCAGGAACGGTTCAGCCGTTCGCTGGCCGAGGCCGACCGCGAACAGATCATGGGCATGTTTTCCCGTTATGTCTCGCCGGAAGTGGCGCAGCGGATTTGGGAGCGAAAGAATGAGATCGTTCTGGCTGGCGAGGAACGTACGGCCACGCTCTTGTTCTCAGACATTCGCAGCTTTACGGCCTTGAGCGCGGGAAAGCCTTCGCAACAAGTGTTAGGGTGGTTGAACCGTTATTTCACGGCCATGGACGAAGTCATTACCCGGGAAAATGGTTTCTTGAACAAGTTCATGGGGGATGGCCTCATGGTCATTTTCGGGGTACCACTCAGCGGGGGCGTCAACGAGGATGCATGCTGCGCCGTTCGCTGTGCCTTGGGAATGTTGAAGAAGGTTGAGGAATTAAATGCCGAACAGAGCGCCCATGGCGGCGATCCGCCGATCCAGATCGGCATTGGCATTCACACCGGCCCGTTGACGTGCGGCAGCGTGGGTTCGGAGAAGCGCCTTGAGTATTCCGTAATCGGAGAAACCGTGAATCTCGCTTCGCGATTGGAGAGCCTGACAAAAGATTTGCACGTTCCCATTGTCATGAGCGAAAGCACCGAACAACTGATTCGCGAACACTTCAAAAGCACGCGCGATCTAGGGCAGACCAAGATACGAGGCTTTGACGGAGAGATTCATGTTTACACGGTGGAAAGTTTGGATCGAAGTCCAGTAGTGGCACAAGCAAGGGGGTAAATAGATGCGAAGCGGCTTGATCGTTGCAATCCTAGTCGGCTCGTGTGCCGGGGTGGCGCAACAACCAGCGAGTTCTACTTCTCTAGCCGAGAACCAGTCGTCCAGCCCGGCGGGGAAGACTGCGCCCGAGAGGGCACAAACCAAGAGGGTGGTCGCGGACCTTTCCGGCTTTGAGCTGGATCCCAAGAAGAGCAAGTCACCGGGACTGCAGATCGGCGCTGGCTCGCGCGGAGCATCTGTTCCGCCAGCTTTGTATGCCCCAAGCCTGGGGAAAGCCTACGGCCTGCAGCCAATCTTCTCTTGGGGAAATTCGCCGGGTGCGCAAAAGTTTACCTTCCGTCTCTACGATTCCGATGATGATGAAATTTACGAACAGGAAGTAGCCGGGAGCCTTCGCAGCTTCACCTACCCCCAGGAGGCACCTCCACTCAAGGCTGGCGCGACCTACTCTTGGACCGTTCAAGCCATCGCCACGCAATTGGTGGAACCACCGGAGCCGGTGCGCATCATGATGGTCTCCGGCGCAGAACGCAAATCCATCGAGCAGGCGCTAGAGAGCTCCAAGGGAGACGCGCTGCCGGATCGCCTGAAGCGAGCCCAGGTTCTCGTCGACCACCGTGTCTGGTATGACGCCATTGCGGAATACTCACAACTTATTTCCAAAAATCGGGATAACCCCGAACTCTACAAGCAGCGCGCCCAGATCTACGCTCATCTGCCGGGAACCCAGGAGTTGGCCAATCAAGATCTGGAACAGGCTGGCCGGCTGCAACGCGGAATTCACTGAGTTGACTTGGGCGAACATCAGAAGCTTGAAAGGCTCCAGCAAACTCCCGCGAAAAACAGTCCAGTTTGCGCTCCGGCATGCCGATGCGGCCATTGCGCTGTTGATCACCATTCTCGGACTTGCGATCTTTGCCTTCACCGGCATCGGTTGTTTAGCCCACGCGAACTGCCACTGCATGCCGGGCGCATCCTTACGCAAAAAGTCGAGGTAATAAATGGATTGCCGCCGGATTCTGAGTCTTCATACATTTTCCTTTCACGGTTGACTTCGGAATTGAAACCATTCCTCGGGAACATCCCCACCCTAACGCCGCAAAATGCGCGGCGTTAGGAGCGGGAACCGACAAGTCAGTAGACCATCAGGTAAAACTTAGTGTCGAAGTAGTTGTTGTAGGCAGCCCCGGGAAGGAAAGTAAACACCTGCACCTGGTTGGGAGTCAGACCGCTGGTAGTGCAACCGCCGTTCCAATCTGTACACACCACTCGTTGCGAACCAGTTGGTTTGGGTGAGAGCGTAGAAACGGTCATCGACTTGAAAACCGAAGCCGAGGATGTAGTCTCCTGTTCCGACCTTTGTGGCTGTGAATCCGCAGGGTGGAGTGGCAGCCGCCGCACCGCTGAGAGTGGAGTTGAAGCACGACACAACACGGCCGCTATTGAAGCCACTGTAATAGAGCATAGCCTTTACCCAGCCGCCGGCGGTGCGCGCTTGTTGCATGTTGCTGTCGGTCTGGAATCCGAATGAGGAGCCGCTGCCGAAGACTCCTACGCCACCGGTGCCACGGACTCCCACGCCACTGGCGCTTTGGCCGATCACTCCAGTGCCGGTGGAGGTGTTGTAGCCCCACACTCCGAAGCCGTTGGTGCTCGCGGTTTGTCCGAGCACTCCAATAGTCTGAGTGCCATCGTTGGCGCTCTCGTCCCCGAGAATCGCTGTCGTGCCGCTTTGTACGATGACGACCGTGGCCTCCTGCCCGTACAGAGAGAGGGCAGTAACTCCTCCGGAAACATTCAGATTGCCGCTGGCGTTGAGGTTGCCGCCTGCGCTGATGTTTCCAGTTGCCGTCTCGCTGCCGGTGATGGCAAGGGTGCTTCCGCTCTGGGTCACGATCGAATCAGTGACTTTGGCACTGCCGCCATTGCTGGAAAAAAGCGGAACAAAACCCGTCTTGCAAGCTGTACCGGAGGCGCAAACGATCTCGTTCGTCTGCTCGGCTTGCGGCCCTGCCTGACCCGGTCCTGCCCCAGACACTCCACGTCTGGTCGAACATAGTCGCGCGCCGTTGCCGAAATATGGATGCCAAGCCATTTCACTACGGCGACCAGATAGGCTCCAAGGCTCTCCGGGAAACGATCGCGAGCTATCTGAGAACTGCGCGATCGCTACACTGCGAAGCGGAGCAAATCATGATCGTCAGCGGATCTCAGCACGCGATCGAGATATCGGCGCGCGCGCTTCTCGACCCTGGGAGTCTTGCCGATCGCGTCCTTGCAGGGGCTCGACGCCAACGCTCGCGTGCTATACATCGGGACCTTCAGCAAAGTCTTGTTTCCTTCGTTGCGCCTCGGCTATGTTGTCATTCCATCGGACCTCGTCGACCGTTTTCTAGCGATCCGCCGCGCTATGGATCTTGGCCCGCCAAGCTTCTATCAGGAAGTCCTGGCGGACTTTATTAATGAAGGGCATTTTGGGCGCCACCTTCGAAGAATGCGGATTCTCTACGGCGAGCGCCGGAGTGCGCTGGTCGACAGCATCAGTAAGGAACTCGGGTCCATGGTCGAGGTACTCGGGGGCGAAGCTGGTATGCATCTGGCTGTGACACTGCGGAACGGGTGCCGCGATCTGGAAATTGCCGAGCGAGCCTCCCGCCAGAAGCCTTGGATATGGCCGCTCTCTCCCTCCTACCTGCGCGAGGTGGCTCGCCCTGGCTTCATCTTGGGGTTCGGCAGTACCTCGGTAGAGGAGATTCCCCGGGCCGTTCGCAAGCTCCGCGACCTCCTGACCGTGAAGTATGTTGACCGTGGTCATGAAAAAAGTCTGTCAAGTGGCTATTGTTGATGAGCGCTTCTACTCCTAAACTTCGACGGTCAACAAGCTGACAGCCGTGTAAATCTCAGTATCCGCTCGTCGAGTTGGCCCCACCAAATCGCACATACTATGGATAACGTTGTCAAACAATGCCGCTTATTGTTCGCCGTCGCAATCACTGCCTTCGGCGTCGAAAATCTGATCTGCGCTCGCTTTGGGCTAGCGGTCCGCGGCGTCCCTTGGTTTCCAGGAAACCCGTTCTTGGCATTGAGAATACGCCTATTTATTTGCCGACTATACCTCCGGAACTCCGCTCTGTTCGCCGCAGCCCTGTGAGTCTTGAAATACCTTCGGACTCGGACAGAGGGCAAAGCTTCGTTGACGTAGGTCCCAAGCGCAGCCTAGCATGGGGCGGGAAAGCAGTGACCTGTGATCGGCCAATTTCTCGGTCATTGCCGTGTTCAAGCGAAGATTGGGGAGGGAGGAATGGGGTCGTCTATCGCGCGTATGACGAAGCGTTGCACCGCGATGTGGCCTTGAAAGTCGTCAAGAAGGATGCTCGTCTTGATTCATCGGCAAGTCAGAGTCTGCTCCATGAGGCGCGTGCTTCTTCTTCTCTCGCTCATCCGAACATCTGCACCATTCACGAAGTTGGTGAGACCGATGGCGAGCTCTACATCGTGATGGAACTGGTCGAGGGCAAGTCTCTGCGGGACATGAGCGCAGATGCCGGACTGCCCGCGGCGTCAGTCATGCGATATGGCGTTCAGATTGCCAGCGCGCTCGCCCGCGCTCATGACCGGGGTATCGTTCATCGGGACCTGAAGACGACCAATATTGTCGTGGCTTCTGACGGTCTGGTCAAAGTTCTCGCTTTCGGTTTAGCCAAGAAGATCGGAAGCGGCATATTCGAGGCCACTACCCGGTCGTTTGCAACCATACAGGACGCATCCAGCGTGAGCGGCACCTTGCCCTACCTGGCGCCCGAAATCCTGCGTGGCGAGGCGGCCGACTATCGCGCTGAGCTATGGGCGCTTGGGTTTGTGCTCTATGAAGCGGCTTCGGGGCGCCTTCCATTTGAAGGGCGCACGGGCTTTGAGATCAGCTCGGCCATCTTGGCGCGAACTCCCGGCCCCGCTCGGCCCTCCCGTGCCCCCCGGGCTATGGGCCATTATCCAACGCTGCCTGGCCAAGGAGCCGATGCAGCGTTATCAGCGCGCGGGTGAGATTCAGGCGGCGCTGGAAGCCATTCAGTCGGGTGCGATTGTGTCCGCTGAGGCCACCGCCGAGGTTAGCCCGCCCAGGATTACGGTCTTGCACAGCGTGCGACACGCCCAAGTCAGGAAGGGAGACTTCCTCTTGTTGGTGGGAACGACAAAAGGGGCATTCATCCTACGCTCGAACGCGCAGCGCAGCCGTTGGGAGGTGGGTGGTCCCTATTTTCACGGGCACAATGTTTACGCGATGGCCTATGACGGCCGCGCGGGCCAGCACCGCATCTGGGCTTCGACGCAGAATTATTGGGGCACGCTCCTGCGGTCGAGCGACGATTTCGGCAAGAGCTGGACGAATCCGCAGCAGGCCCCCATCCGATTTCCATCCGAAACTGGCGTTTCCCTGAAGAATATCTGGCAGATCGCGCTTGGCCGGGCCGAGGAACCGAACGTGCTCTATTGCGGCGTGGAACCCGCCGCACTTTTCGAAACCAGCGACGCAGGCGAAACCTGGTCGCTCGTGCGCGGTCTATTCAATCATCCGCATCGTCCCCGCTGGATGCCGGGCAATGGAGGTCTGGCGCTGCACACCATTGTGCTCGACCCCGCCGACAGCCAGCGCATGTACGTGGCCATCTCAGCCGGCGGCGTATACCGAACGAACGATGGCGGTCGTACCTGGAGCGCGCAGAACCGGGGTGTCCGCGCCATGTTCCTGCCGGACAAATACCCCGAGTTCGGCCAGTGCGTACACAAAATCGCGATGCATCCCGATCGGCCCGAACGCCTTTTCCTGCAAAATCATTGGGGATTGTATCGCTCTGACAACTGTGCCGAAAACTGGACCGACATTGCCAATGGAGTGCCATCGGATTTTGGTTTTGCCGTGCTCATGCACCCGAGAAATCCCTACTGTGTGTATATCGTTCCAGTGGAGTCCGATGAGTTTCGCTGCGCATGCGATGGCCGGCTGCGAGTTTATCGAACCCGCAACGGGGGCGCCTCATGGGAGCCTCTGGTACGCGGCTTGCCCCAAAAACGCGCTTACGAAACGGTCCTGCGTGATGCCATGACAGCGGATTCATTCGACCCCGTCGGAATTTACTTCGGTACACGGAGCGGGCAGCTCTTTGGCTCGCGCGATGAAGGAAGGACATGGCAAAAGATACTCGAAGGGTTGCCCGCAGTGGTCTGCATACGGAGTGCAGTCGTGGAAGACGCCTCTGGCGGTTTACGGCCAACATCGCCGAAGGCTGCGGCCGCGCCTTCACCTCAAACAAAATCGCTGTCGAAAAGTAGGACGCGTCGACCGAAGAGGTGATCCAATGCCGGTCACTTTTCACATTCCGGGTGGTTTGCGCGAGTTTACCGCGGGACACAGTAGAGTCGAGATCGAACACTCCCCCACAACTTTAGCCGACGCGCTGTCCGCCCTCTGGACACTCTACCCGGGCGTTCGCGATCGCGTCGTAACCGAGCAAGGGCAAGTGCGGGAACATATAAATATTTTCATCGGGAACGAAAATGTCCGATATACAGGCGGACTCGCGAGTCCCGTCTCTACCGGATCTGAGATTTCGATTGTCCCTGCCGTCAGTGGTGGCTGAGAGAATTCCTGTGGTGCGCAATCGGTTGGAGCCCAGATTTGTCTGCGCGGATGGATGTAGGCTCATCACTAAAGCATTGAAAGGCACGTGGGACAAAAGACATCATCCTGATGCTGGCGAATCCTGCAGACTCTGGGCGGATCACGGGCAACCCTGTGCCGTGCGCGAACTGGCACTTCCACCCGGTGGCGATTCCGGACGAATGGTCGGCGACTCTGAAGTTGAGCCTCTTGCCGATGAATCCCAACTTACGTTATATGGCATCACCGCGGGTGAAGCGACCATGCGATGGCACCCACAGGGCATGATTTTGCCCGCATGAAGCTGCCCCTTGTCACTGAGCTAGACAGCCTAAATCAAAGGACATCGTTTTCCGTCCGGAGCGTCGGTCGCGCGAGAAGCGGGTCAGGGTTTCTTGCGGTGCGCGTCGAACCAATTAAGGGTGTAGACGACCTTGGCGACTTGATGGCTCGGGCGGCGGCTGAGGCCGTGGGGCTCGCCAGGGAAGCGGACGAGAGCGGATTCGACTTTGAGAAGTTTGAGGGCCGCGTAGTATTGCTCGGCTTCGGATATGGGAGTGCGGAAGTCTTCCTCGCCGGTCATGAGCAGAGTGGGCGTCTTCACGTTTTTCACCAGAGAAATAACCGAGCGTTTCATGTAGTCGTCGGTGTAATCCCAGGGATTGCCGGAGAACCAGTATTGTGCACCGAGAGAGGGCAGGTCGGAGGTCAGGACCCAGCTATACCAGTTGATCACGGGATAGAGACTGGCGGCCGCGCGGAAACGATCGGTGTGATCGATCATCCAGCAGGTAAGAACACCCCCGCCCGAGCCGCCGGTGACGAAGAGGTTGTCCTTGTCGATGTAGCCCTTGGCGAGAATCGAGTCGATGCCGGAGTCGAGGTCCTGGAAATCGTTGCCGGGATAGGCGTGGTGGATGAGATTGGCGAACTCTTCGCCGTAACTGGTGCTGCCCCGTGGGTTGGTGTAGAGGATGACGTAGCCCTTGGCGGCCCAGATTTGCGCGTTGAGGTCGAAACGATCGCCGTAGTTGGAGAAGGGACCGCCGTGAATTTGCAGGATGAGGGGATATTTCTTGGAGGGATCAAAATTAGGCGGCTTGATGATCCAGCCTTCGATTTTGCGTTTATCGAAGGAAGAGTCGTACCAGAGTTCTTCGACAGCGCCGAGTTTCTTGGCAGTGAAGAGTTCGCGATTGAGAGAAGTGAGGACATTGAGTTTGGGATTGGCAAGCGAGGCGACCGCGACGTCGCCGGGATCGGAGGGTGCGTCGTATTGGATGGCGAAGGAGTCGTTTTTGGCGATGCTGAAATTGCCGCCCAGGTTGAGATGCTCGGCGAGCACCTTGGTCGAACCGTCGAGGGGTAAGTAGGCGAGCTTGGTGTCGCCCTGATCGGTATAACCGAAGAAGATGCCCTTGCCGTCGGCGGCCCAGCGGGGATCGGACGCGTCGCGATCGAGTTTGGAAGTGACCGGGTGAGGATTGCTGCCATCGCGGTTGGCGACGTACAGGTAAGTGGTCTGATGGCCCTGGTAACGGTCATCGAAGCCGGTGTAGGCGATGAGTTTGCCGTCGGGGGAAATCTCCGCGGACTCGTTGGGACCGTTGCGATGCGTAAGTTGCGTGAGGGAGCCGTCAGCCACGCGGATTTCAAAGAGTTCGGTGTGGAGAGGTTCGTACTCGTAGTTGGCGGTGCCATTCATGGAAAAGATGAGCGATTTTCCATCAGGAGCCCAGCGGGCGTAGGAGCCGCCAAACTCGCCGACGCCCGGGCCATGGGGGAATTTGCCGGTGGTTAGTTGACGCGGCGCGCCGCCGTCGGCGGCAACCACGAAAAGTTGCGAATAGCCGGGTTTCAGGTATCCAGGGCCATTGAAGCGGTAGATGAGGTCCTCATAGACCTTCGGTGCGTCCGCCCACTTGGCTCCCTCGGGTGCGGCGGGAAGCGTGGCGATTTTCGGAGGAGCGGCGGAGACGAGTGAGGTGAAGGCGATCTGCCTTCCATCAGGAGCCCAGGAAATGCCGGCAGGAGCATTTTCGACGTCGGTGAGTTTGGCGGTTTGGCCGGAATCCATCCAGCGAACATAGAGTTGAGACTTGCCATCGCGGTCAGAAACGAAGGCGAGACGAGTGCCGTCGGGCGACCAGCGCGGGGAAGAGTCGCTATAAGTGCCGGTGGTGAGGGGACGATGTTCGGAGCCATCGAAATTGACGATCCAGAGGTTGGAGACACGGCGATCGGAAGAGATGTCCGCAGACTGGCGGACGTAGACGATGCGCTTGCCGTCGGGAGAGATTTGCGGATCAGAAGCAACCTGAACGTAGAAAACATCCATGGGTTCCAGCTGATCGGCATTTTCCTGAGCGACGCTGGCGAGAGGGGAAAGCAGAAGAAAGATGACTACGGCAGTGAGAGAGCGGAATTTTTGAGACACGGTGGCCTCCTTTCGCCGACGCATGTTATCACCAAATGCGACAGCGGTCTTCTTTCATCATCGGTTCGCCGGCTTTGCAAGAGAATGCCTTCTCAAACTCAGGCATGTTCACGCTTCTTCGGCGCGGCCGCCTTCGCCTTCTCGCGATCGGCGGTTTCCTTGGCGCGGAACTTCGCGATGCGTTCGATCAACTTCACGGGGACAGGCTCGGAGAGCGGAAACCGGATAGTGCCCTTGTTGACCTTGTACGATGCAAGCTCGTCCTTGAATGCCGCGACGAGATACTCGCTGGCGGGGTAGAGCGAGTAGTGCTGCTTCCAGCCAGCGAAATAGAGCACCGCTCCGCCATGCAGTTTGTATGTGGGGATCTTGTACGAGATCACTTCGTCGGCTCCTGGCACCGCCTTACGGATGGTGCTCCGCACGAGCCTGAGTATGCCTTGCGCGGCGTCGGGTTGCGAGGCGATGTACTCGTCCACGGATTTGAAGTCGGTTTTGGCCATCGAGATTCCAGTCTTCTGGCTGGCCTTCAGTGCAGCCTTTGATTGCTGCACCTGATCGCTGCCAGCCTAAGGTTATCAGCCACAGCATATAAGGGAAAAATGCGAACCGAGAGGGCCAGCCGATATTAACGCTGGGGCCATAGGCATGCAGGCCCAACGGAACCCAGCGCTCCGGATGCTACGCCGAACCAAACGAGGGCGGCCACCGACATCCCCGCTACCAGCCCAGCTAACCCAACTTTTTTCAGAACTGCGGGGCAGTTCGCTCGATGAGACCAAGATCGGAAGCTCGGGGCTTGCGGGGGTCCACACGAAAGTGCTGTTCGGGGATCCCGCAAAACCGGGCTTTTACACAATTCTGTTGTTCGTAGACAAGCACACGACGATCCAGGCGCACTCGCATCGCGATGATCGAATGGCAGCGGTGGTATCTGGCCAGTGGCAGATCGGCTACGGCGACCATTTCGATGATAAACCTGCGCGCGCAGCCGGGGAACATACTTGAGCGCATCCATTGCGAGATGGAAGCGGCTCAGTTTGTTCAGAACCACCATATTAAAGGGAGTCGTCGTGGTGCCTTTATCCATGATTGGGCTTCATCCACAACGTTATGGTGGTGCGGGGAACGATGGGCATTCCGATCGAGGAGATGATTGCGGGCCGGACACCATTCTGCTAGCTGCCCAGTCCACTCCTCATCTTGCCGGCAGCGTTCACGAAAACACTGGTGTTCCCCGGGCCCACCACAGAGTGCCGAAGATGACAAGGAATCCTGCTCTGGCGGCGTAGTTGCCCGAAAACGGCCGGAAATCGGCAACGTCAGCACAACTTTTTTGGCGAGCGTCCCGCAAGAGTTTATGGGGGGCTATTTCATCAACTATTTCAATCGCTTTGGCCGCCAGTGGCAGGTCTATATCGAAGCGGAAGGCGAAGACCGCACCAAGGCGGAAAACGTCGGGCAGTTCTATGTCCGCAACAACAAGGGAGAGAATGTGCCCCTTTCCACACTTACCACAGTAAAGCCGCGCCTCGGCCCGGAATTTACTTTGCGCTTCAGCGAATATCGTTCCGCGCAAGTCAACGGGAGCGCCGCGCCGGGCTACAGCGCGGACCAAGCCACGGTGGCCCTTGAGGATGTTTTCAAGCAGACCATGCCGCGAGAGATGGGTTTTGACTATTCGGGCATATCGTTTCAAGAACAAAAAGCGCGAGAAGGCGTGCCCGCTCCGGCGATCTTTGGACTGTCATTGCTCTTCGTCTTTCTAGTTCTGGCAGCGTTGTACGAGAGCTGGTCGCTGCCGTTCAGCGTGCTGCGGAGCACGCCCGTCGCGATCTTTGGAGCTTTTGGAATCCTCTGGTTGCGCCGCGTGCTGCTCGGCGTTTTCCTGCCGCCTTACCTGGTCCAGATCGAGAGCGATATCTACTCGCAAATCGGTCTGGTCATGCTCATCGGCTTAGCCGCCAAGAACGCGATTCTGATCGTCGAGTTTGCCAAGGACGAAAACGAGCAAGGAAAGCCTCTGGCGGATGCCGCGCTTGAAGGAGCCAGGCTTCGTCTACGGCCAATTTTGATGACGTCTTTCGCGTTCATTCTTGGTTGCGTACCGCTGTGGACAGCGACCGGTGCCGGGTCGGTTGCCCGCCAAATCATGGGCACTACGGTGATCGGCGGGATGCTGGCCGCCAGCGTGATCGGAATCTTCTTCGTGCCCGCGATTTTCTACCTGGTGGAGAAATGGTCAGGCGCCGGCCAGGAGCGGATCCCTACAGCACTGCCAGGAACGCCTGCGCCGGCGGAGGGTGACTGAAATGGTCGACTGCCGTATGGACAAGCGCGACGAGAAGCGGGATTGGTCATGAAAAACCTCGCGCCATTATTATTATTGACTTCCGCGATCTTGGCCTCGATCTTGGCCGGGTGCATGGTCGGCCCGAATTACCACCGGCCCGTCGTTCAGACGCCAACCGTGTACCGTGATCTGAAGGAAGACCCACAGGCCCAATCCCAAGCAGCGTCCTTCGCCGACCTTCTTTGGTGGAAAGTCTTCCAGGACCCGCAACTGCAAGAGCTCATCCACACCGCCCTGAAGGAGAATTACGACCTCCAACTGGCGACGGAGCGCATCACTGCTGCACGCGCTCAGGTCACCATCACCCGCTCCAATCTGTTTCCGCAGGTGCAAGGGAATGGCAATTTCAGCGGGGGAAAGGACCCAAGCACTCAATCTAAGTTCAACATTTTGGGCCTCACGGCCGACGCAGCATTCCAGTTGGACCTCTTCGGTCGCCTGCGACGCGCGACTCAGGCCGCGCGCGCCCAACTCCTGGCTACCGAGGATGCGAAGCAGACCGTCACGCTGACCCTGGTGAGCGACGTAGCCAGTGACTACTTTCAGCTTCTCGATCTCGATCTCCAGCTCCAAATCACCCACGACACGGTCAAAACACAGGAAGAGTCTGTCAAGCTCACGCAGTTGCGGCTCGATCGCGGCGTTGCCACGAAGCTAGATGTGCTTCAAGCCCAGCAGGTGCTGGATACGGCCAATGCCGCTATCCCGGACTTGGAAAGACAGATCGGCCAGGAGGAAGACGCGATCAGTATCCTCCTGGGCCATTATCCCGAGAGTGTGCGACGTGGGCGTCCGTTGGTCGAGCAGCCGCTTCCTCCGGAAGTGCCGCCGGGCATGCCCTCGTCGTTGCTCGAACGCCGGCCGGACATACGCCAGGTCGAGCAGGACCTGATTGCTGCCAACGCTGAGATGGGCGTCGCCAGAGCTGCATTCTTTCCGCTGATTTCCCTTACCGGCTCCGGGGGAGGTGCGTTCGGACGGAGCAGTCTCTTCTCCCGCCTTATGAGTTCGCAGACTGGAATCTGGTCTTACGGCGGCCAGGTCTCTCAACCCATTTTCACGGGCGGGGCCTTGCGCGGGAATCTAAGACTGGCTGAGTCGCAGCATCGCCAGGAACTGATTGCTTATAGGCAGGTCATCCAGTTGGCGTTCCGCGATGTCTCCGATGCGCTGATCGATTACCAGAAACTTCATCAAGTCCGCGTTGCGCAGGAGACAACTGTCAAGGACCTGCAGGATACAGTCAGCACGTCCCTCGTGCGCTATCGGGGAGGCATCACCACCTATCTCGAGGTTCTCGATGGGCAGCGATCGCTCTTTAACGCCGAGCTTGCTCTCGCCCAGGCCCGAGGCAACGAGTACCAAAGCCTTGTGCAACTTTATAAGGCACTTGGCGGAGGCTGGCAGTAGGCTTTCCAGATCCCCAATGGGCTTCCACTTCATTCACGGAACCATACGGAAGCGAAAGTTGCGATGGATCACGAGGGCATAATTTGTGCAGCCACCAATAGCGGGCTGGCGCGGCTGGAGGCGCCCGCTGGAAAACAAAAAAATAAGGAGACTTCGACAATGGGACTTGAATTGAAAGGAGATGCGTCATGATTCTGGGCATGAGCACCGCAACATACACCTTCCTGCACGTATTGATCAGCCTGGTAGGAATCTGTTCAGGGTTGATCGTCATGTTCGGATTGCTCGCGGGAAAACGGCTCGACGGTTGGACCGCGATCTTTCTGGCAACCACAGTCTTAACGAGCCTGACCGGGTTTCTCTTTCCCGTGGAGCATCTTTTGCCTTCCCATGTGATCGGCATCATCTCGCTGGTGGTGCTGGCGGTTGCCATCCTCGCGCGCTATGCTCTTCACCTGGCCGGCGCCTGGCGCTGGATCTATGTGGTCTGCGCTACACTTTCTCTCTACTTGAATTCTTTCGTCGCGGTGGTGCAGTCTTTCCTGAAAGTGCCAGCCCTCAAGGCGCTGGCCCCGACGCAGAAAGAGCCTCCGTTCCTGGTTGTTCAGCTCGCCGTGACGGCGGTCTCTATGGTCCTGGGCATTTTCGCGGTGAGGCAGTTCCGCGTGGAGCGGGTCGCTACTGCTTGATTGGTCGTATTTCCTGGTTTAGCTAGTTCGTTTACCGAGGAGGGAAGCCGGGGATATCCTCCGGCAGAGACTCATCGATGTACCGTCAGAAAGGAACACAAAAGCAATGGCACAGAGCAATGCAAGCAACGTTACTCCGATACACGGCGGCGGGATCCTCGCCGCCGGGACGGTGGCCCCCAATTTCACGTTGCACGTGACGCCCGATCAAACCCTGACTTTGAGTGACTTGCTCGGACGTCCCGTGATCCTGGCGTTTTATCCCGCAGACTGGAGCCCGGTATGCGGCGACCAGATGGCTCTTTACAACGAGATCCTCCCCGAGTTTCGGAAGTTTGGAGCGGAGTTGCTGGGAGTGTCCGTGGACGGTGCCTGGTGTCACGGAGCATTTGCGGAGACCCGTCATCTGCATTTTCCGCTGCTCGCGGATTTTGAGCCCAAGGGAGCCGTCGCCCGACAATATGGCGCCTACCGCGCTACAGACGGCTTCTGCGAGCGCGCTCTGTTCGTCATCGACAAGAACGGAATCATCGCCTGGAGCTATTGCTCGCCGGTTGCCGTGAATCCCGGTGCGGACGGCATCCTGCAGGCGCTCGAGGATTTGCCGAAATAAGATCTGCCGAAGCAGGATTATCCAAGATAGGAGCAATTTATGGCCACACTCAAGGTACCAATCACCGCCCAAGACCACGCCCAGGGACCTGAAAGCGCGGAAGTGACCCTGGTGGAGTACGGCGACTACGAGTGTCCGCATTGCGGACGCGCTTATCCCATCGTCCAGCAAGTTCAGGAGCACTTTGGAAAACGCCTGAGGCTTGTGTTTCGCAATTTTCCCTTGAGCGAAATGCATCCTCACGCCGAAGCTGCCGCCGAGGTGGCGGAGTTTGCCGGCGCGCAAGGCAAGTTCTGGGAGATGCACGATAGGCTTTTTGAAAATCAGGCGCACTTGGGCGAAGCACTCTTTTTGGATCTCGGCGAAAAGCTCAAGCTATCCACCACTGCGTTGCGTCAGGCGTTGGAGCAGGGAGCGTTCGAAGCCCGTGTCCGCGCCGACTTCAAGGGCGGTGTCCGAAGTGGAGTGAACGGAACGCCGACGTTCTTCATCAACGGGCATCGTCATGATGGTTCCTTCGACTTTGAAACGCTCGTTTCAGCGATTCACCAGGCCATGGGCACGGCGAAAAGCGCCTAGGGTAGGGAAAGCCCACGCATCTCGGAGCATGAGCGATTGCCGGCGATGCGAAGCCCGTGGCTTCGAGGTCAAGGAAGGAGGATGTCTTATGCCCACGATCACAACCAATGATGGTACGCAGATCTACTACAAAGACTGGGTCACCGGAACGCCCGTTGTATTCAGCCATGGTTGGCCACTCAGCTCGGATGCATTTGGAGGACCAGATGCTATTTCTGGCTTGTCGCGGATACCGCGGCGTCTCTCATGACCGCCGCGGCCACGGCCGATCAAGCCAGCCGTGGGAGGGCAATGACATGAACACCTACGCGGGCGACCTCGCGACGCTCGTCGAGAAACTTCAGCCGACACAGGAAAGCTGACGGACGGGCGGCTCCTGCCAACAAGTGAGGCATGATTTCAGCAGAGAACAGAAAGTCGGACCGTCGATTGTCAGCATCGTAGGGAAAAGGGAGGAATCAGCATGCAGAACAAGAAGTCCGCGGCGCAGGACAGGCAAGGTCTTGCCAAAAAGGCTGGCGAATTCCTGATCGGAAATGATCTCCGTGTTACGCGACTGGGATACGGCGCGATGCGTATTACAGGAAATGGAATCTGGGGCCAGCCCGCGGATCGGACCGAGGCCGTCCGGGTTCTACGGCGGGCGGTCGAGTTGGGAATCAACCTCATCGATACCGCGGACTCCTACGGTCCGGGCGTGAGTGAAGAGATCATAGCTGAGGCTCTGCACCCATATCCAGCAGACCTGGTGATCGCAACAAAGGGCGGTTTCGTGCGGCCGGGTCCCAACCAGTGGGTTGAAAACGGAAAGCCGGAGCACCTGAGGTCCGCCTGCGAAGGTAGCCTGCGTCGGTTGCAGCTGGACCGGATCGATCTTTATCAATTGCATCGAATCGATCCGAAGGTGCCGGCTGAAGATCAGCTCGGCACTTTGAAGGATCTGCAAGCACAAGGAAAAATCAAACACATCGGTTTATCGGAAGTGAGCGTGCGGCAGATTCAGCAAGCGCGAACGATCGTTCCTATTGTGAGCGTCCAGAATCGTTACAGCGTGACCGACCGCGGATCGGAAGACGTTCTGGAGCATTGCGAAAAAGAGAAGATCGGTTTCATTCCGTGGTTCCCACTGGCGGCCGGTCAAGTATCCCGCGCAGACAGCCCTATCAGGCGTGTGGCTGCGCGATGGAAGGCCACGCCATCACAGGTGGCTCTAGCATGGCTGCTTTCACGATCTCCAGTGATGCTGCCGATCCCAGGAACTTCGAGTGTTGCGCATCTCGAAGAAAACGTGGCGGCAGCCGGATTGAAGATTGACGAAAACAGAATGCAGGAACTTGGTCCTACGGCGTAGACGCACTTGGATGGAGATGGAGTATGGCAACGAAAGAAATTAAAGTGCAGCGATTCAGCGTGACTTCTTCCAACGTCTTCCACGATGTACTGGCCGCGTTCGAGGCGCCAATCGGGCATCCCGACATGAACTCATTCAGAAAGACTGTCGCCGCCGCAAAAACGATCACCAGCGGTAACTGCGGTATCGGCCTGGCTACGGCGAAACGCTTCGTGCAGGAGGGGCCTGCGTCTTTATCACTGGCCGGACAGAATCGAAATTCAATGAGGCGGTGGACCAGGTATAAATGCTGCCTAGCCAGAATGCCCTGAGCAATCTGCAATGAACGAGCTTGGGTGCTCATCCCTGTGTGACACCTCGGAAGGCCGCACATGAGCGCGGCGGGCAAGTTCGAGGATCAGTTGGCGATCCAGCAGTTTCCAGTCAAGGCGAGCGGCAAGTCCTGTCCTATGGCGGCGCCCCCACTGCCATATTCGCGCGCAACCGTGATTACCCGAATTGTTCATGTGATGAGCACCATCACTTCAATTACTGTCCGGGCACGCCGAAACACGGCACGATTCCGTCCCCTTATGCATCATTCGTTACGACCGCGCCATCTGGCGGGTGGGCCGTCCAGCATCAAGGAAAATGCCCAGGATCTGCGCGAAGGCTACCTAATAGAATGACTGGTCTGATATGCATCTGACTGTGACCGTGGACATCCTGGGCTGTGACAAATGAGACAAGCCTGGCACGGATGCGGAACCCCTGGGGACAGCGTTGGAAGCTCAGTCGAGCGCTTTGTGGAAGCGCAGGACGGCGAGGGTGAGCAGGCTGATTCCCAAGAGGGCCATGGCGAACATCTGGGGCCATAGGATCTCCATGCCCACACCTTTCAGATAGGTGCCGCGGAGCACGACCAGAAAATAGCGCAGCGGGCTGAGGTAGGTGAGATATTGCAACGACTGAGGCATGGTGCTGATGGGGAATCCGAAGCCGGAGAAGGTTATGGCGGGCATGATAAAGAAGAAGGCGGTCACCATTGCTTGTTGCTGCGTGGACGAGACGGTCGAGATCAACAGGCCCACACCCAACATACACAGCAGAAAAAGAACGGCGCCCGCGAACAGTACCAGAATCTGACCGCGAAATGGAACCTGGAACCAAAGCGTTCCCACCGTCGCAATCAGCGAAACATCAAACAGGCCAATGAGAAAGAAGGGCAGCGTCTTGCCGAGAATAAACTCGACCGGGCGGATGGGCGTCACCATGATCTGCTCGAGCGTGCCGATCTCGCGTTCGCGGACCACGGCAAAGGCCGTCAGAACAACCACGAGGACGACAGTAAGACTGCCGATAACTCCGGGCACGAAAAACCAGCGACTCCTGAGGTCGGGGTTGTACCAGGGCCGCTGATCGAGCTGCACCGAGGGGATTTCCTCGATCATTTGCGGTGAGATGCGGTAGATGCGATCTTGCTGGTAGTCCTGGGAGAAGCCGACCGCGATCTGCGTGACGTAGCCAGAAGCGATCAGGGCGGTGTTCGAATTGGTCGCGTCGACGATCACTTGCAGCGGCGCGGTCTGACCTTTACGGAGGTTCTGGGCGAAACCGGCATTGATCTCAAGACCAACGGTAGCTTTTCCTTGGTCGATGAGATCGCCAATCTGGCGGTAGTCCGTCAGTTGACGTTGCACGTCGAAATATGTGCTCGAAGTAAAACGAGAGATCAGTTCGCGGCTCTCCTGGCTGTGGTCGAGATCGAGGACAACCGTTGGAACGTGATGAATCTCGAAGGTGGCAGCGTATCCAAAAACCAGCATCTGGATGATCGGCGGGCCGAACAGCACGAAACGGGTGCGCTTGTCGCGGAAGACCTGGATGAACTCTTTGATCAACATCTGTTTCAGGCGGGCCAGCATCGCTCATCGTCTCCTTACGCCAGCCTCTTGTGGAATGCGCGGGTGGCGAGCACTGCCAGCACGAGTGTGAACACAGCCAGCGGGACAAGGTCGGTGTAGAGCAAGGCCGTGGGCGTTCCCTTGAGAAAGATCTTCTTCAGCACCGAGACGTAGTAACGCGCCGGCAGGATACGAGTGATCCACTGCAGGACGATGGGCATCTGCTCAATCGAATATAGAAATCCAGACAACAGGAAAGCTGGAAGGAAGGTGATGAGCAACGCGATTTGACTCGCCGCCAGCTGACTTCCGGCGATCACGGAGATAAAGAATCCCAGAGAAAGCACGACCACCATGAACATGGCGGAACTGACCAGCAGAGTCAGAAAAGAACCCCGGAAGGGAACTTGGAACCAGTAGATGGCGATCAGGGCGCAGACGATGACGTCGAACATTCCGATGACGAAATAGGGCACCAGCTTGCCCAGCATGATTTCAACCGGCGTGACCGGAGTTGAAATCAACTGCTCCATGGTGCCGCGTTCCCATTCGCGCGCGATGGTGAGCGAGGTGAGGAACGCCCCGATCACCGACATGACCAGAGCAAGCACGCCAGGAACGATGAAGGCGCTGCTCTCGAGATCCTCGTTGTACCAGGTGCGGGTTTCAACCCTGACGGAAGCAGGCTGGGCAGTGTGGCCGCGATTACGCAGCCAGGCGAGTTGGATGTCCGACGAATAGCCTTGGACAACCGCTTGGGCATAGCCAATCAGGACATTGGCGCTGTTGTCATCCATGCCGTCGACGAGCGCCTGAACCTGCGCAGGGCGGCCGTCGTGCAGGCGCTGAGAGAAATCCCACGGGACAACAATCCCCATTTTGGCGTGACCGTCGTCGAGCGATCGGGCCAATGCGGGATAGTCGTTCACAACCTGCACAACGTCGAAGTACGCACTGGCTTGGAAACGCTTCAGGAGATCCTGACTCTGCTGGCTGCCGTCGCGGTCATACACGTAAACGGGCAGGCCCTTGAGATCGAGATTGACACCGTAACCAAACAGCAGCACTAGAATCACCGGCATAATCACGACGATGATCAGACTGCGCGAGTCCCGGAGGATCTGGATGACCTCCTTATTAGCCACGGCCAGAAAGCGAGTGAAGCTCATGCTTTCCATCCCTTTCCCGAATCGTGCACGGTTGTAAGAGAGACGAAAACGTCTTCCAGGCTGGGACGTATCTTCTCTATACGGCCCACGGTGATGCTGTGATCCGACAGGTACTTCTTAACTTGCGGAACCGCAGCGGTAGCATCACGCACAACCAGGTGCAGAGCGTTACCGAAAACCGCAGCATCGATCACATCCGGAGCGGATTGCAGGACTTCCACTGCGTTGCCAAGCGGTTCGCACTCGACCAGGAGCAGTTCGCCTTTCATCGATTTCTGCTTTAGCCGTGAAGGCGTGCCCAGGGCGACGATCTCTCCGCGAAAGATCAGCGCAAGACGGTTGCAGTATTCGGCCTCTTCCATGTAATGCGTGGTCACGAAGACGGTCACGCCCTCCTCCGCCATTTGGTGAATGAGGTCCCAAAACTGGCGCCGCGAGATGGGATCGACACCGGAAGTGGGCTCATCCAGAAAGATGACGGGCGGCTTGTGCAGTACCGCGCAGCCCAGAGCCAGGCGTTGCTTCCACCCACCGGGAAGCGTCCCGGTAATGAGATTCTCCTGGCCTTTGAGGTTGGCCATCTCCAGTGCCCATTCGATTCGCTCTCCGAGCTGGTTTGAAGGCACGCTATAGAGGCCGGCGAACAGGCGTATGTTTTCGATCACCTTGAGATCGTTGTAGAGAGAAAACTTCTGCGACATGTAACCAATGTTCTGGCGCACGGATTCGGGTTCACGGCCGACGTCATATCCTGCAACCCGCGCGCCGCCGGATGTCGGCCTCAGCAGACCGCACAGCATGCGGATAGTAGTGGACTTGCCGGCTCCGTTCGGTCCGAGAAAGCCAAACACCTCGCCTTTGCGGATCTCGAGATTGATGCGATCGACGGCCACAAAATCACCGAACTGCTTGACCAGGTTCTCGATCACAACAGAATTGTTGTTTTCAGGCACGGGATGACGCTCCACTCCCGACCGCGTCGACGAAGAGATCCTCAATGGTGGGCGTGACTTGTTGAATCGCGTCGAATGGGACGTGCGCGTTGTTCAGTCGGGCCTCGAATTCCGGGATGCGGCGGGCTGCATCGTCAACCACTACGTGCAGGCCGTCGCCGGTCAGCACGAGACTTGAGATTCCAACCGCGTGCTCGAGTTGGTCACGCAATCTACGTGGGTCGGACGAGGTGACAGACAAGACGCCTTTGCCCAGCCTGGCCTTGAGATTCGTAGGCGCGTCGCAGAAGAGCAGCTTGCCCTGATGGAGTAAGGCGACGCGATGACAGCGTTCAGCCTCGTCAAGATAAGCGGTGGAGGTGAGTATCGCCACACCTTCCGAGGCTAGTTGATAAAGTATGCGCCAGAAGTCGCGCCGCGAAACAGGATCGACACCGGTGGTCGGCTCATCCAGCAGGATCACCTTGGGGCGGTGAATGAGCGCGCAGACCAGGCCTAGTTTTTGCTTCATGCCGCCGGAAAGTTTCCCGGCGAGACGCTTGCGGAATTCTTTCATGCCGGCTGCCTGTAACAGTTTTGTGGAACGCTCTTCGCGCTCAGCCTTTCTCACTCCGAACAGGTCAGCGTAGAAGCGAATGTTTTCATCGACGGTGAGGTCTTCATAAAGCCCGAAGCGCTGCGGCATGTAGCTGAGGTTATGCTTCGCGCCTTCGGGATCCTGAATGACATTGAAGCCACCGACACTGGCCGTCCCTCCATCGGGCGGCATGATGCCCGCGAGCATACGGAGGGTGGTCGTTTTCCCTGCACCATCGGGGCCGACCAGGCCAAAGATTTCCTCGGAGCGCACGTCAAAGCTCATGTGATCGACCGCAAGGATGCCCGGAAAGCTCTTCGTAAGCCCCTCGGCGATAATTACGGATTGGGGTTGCTCCGTCATTACTTATTACTTCTGCGGCGCAACTTCCTGTTGGTGCGCGTTTGGGCTGGCCGCGGCGAGATCGATGTGGGCGTCAGCGGGCATGCCAGGTTTGAGTTCGTGATTGGGATTGTCGATGTCGATCTTGATGCGGTAAACGAGGGTGACGCGTTCTTTGTAGGTTTGAACGCTTTTGGGCGTGAATTCGGCGCTTGACGAGATGAATGAGACGCGTCCGCGGTACTGCTTGCCGGGATAGGTATCCGTGGTGACGGTTGCTCTCTGGCCCCAGTGGATACGGCCCAGATCGGTTTCGGCGATATACGCGCGCAGCCAGATATGGTCGAGGTCGGCGAGCGTGACGACCGGAGTACCGGGAACGACCACTTCTCCGAGTTCAGCCTGGCGCACGGTGATCACACCGGCAGAGGGGGCGCTGAGGGTTGTGTAGTCCAGATTGACCCGCGATAGACCCAAATTGGCGTGGGCTTCCCCGAGGTTGGCGCGTGCGATCACGATATCTTCTTTGCGGCTCCCCTCGACCGCTTCGTTATAAAGCTGCTCAGCGGCTCGGAACGTTGCTTGCGCGCGTTTCAGGGCGGTATCCGCGAGGTCGCGGTCCTGGGCGGAGACCTCATCTTTGCTGAAGAGGCGCTGGGCCCGGTCGTAGTCGATCTTCTTCTCCTGCAAATCGGCTTGCGCATCGAGCATGGTTTGCTGCGACGCCTTCACTTCCTGTTCGCGGGTTCCCGCGAGCGTGAGCGCGAGGTTGGATTCGCGCACGTGAACCGTGGCCTCGTCGATCCGGACCTTCTGCTTGTAATCGGCGTCATCCAGGCGCGCGAGCAAGGTGCCTTGCTCAACCGACTGGCCTTCCTCGACAGGCAAGTCAATGATGCGCCCTTGAACCTTGAAGCTCACCAGGCTCTCGTGCGCTTCGATATTGCCAGAAAGCGTGAGCTGATTCTCGGGCCCCGACTTCTTGGTCAGACGCGGGTAAAAATAAACACCGGCGGCGATCATCGCAGCCAGCAAAATCAGAACAGGTATACGCCGTTTCATAGCTTCAAACCTCGTGGGCGTCAACAGTAGATCGCATAATCATCGATCGCAGCCCGGTCGACAAATTGCCTAAGGATTTCCCAGATACTGTCCAATGTCTTTCTCCGTATCGCCCACGGCACGCGCTAGCGCAAACTTCGCGTCAACATGGCTGGTGACGGCAAGAATGTAGTTCTCCTGTGCCCGGGCAAGCTCATCTTGGGCGGTGACCACTTCAACGTTATTGGTGGTACCCGACTGGAAACGATCTTGTGATAGTTCGAGTTCACGCTGCGCGAGATCCTGCCCCTCTTTGGCGACAGCGACCTGCTGAGCCGCGGATTCCAGATTCAGCAGCGCCTCGTCGATATCCTCTTCGATGCCGCGGCGCAAATCGGCGATTTGATCGTCGATGCGTTTAACGCCACTGGCGAGTTCCTGTGCCTCGCCCCTTCGATCGCGATCAAACACCGTAAAGTCCATCTGACCTTGAATCATTCCGATGCCCTGCATGCCTCCAATGCTGCGGCCAAGCTCGCCATAGTTTCCGTTGATGCTCAGCTTCGGATAGTAGCGGGCACGACTGGCGCGTTGCTGTTCGACCAATCCGAGGCGCTGGCTGGCAAGCGACAAGTAGTCGGGGCGCGCGAAGAGTGCCGTGGGCACAAGGCTCTTGGCCTGAAGTGGCTCTAAGGGCTGATAGCGGAGCGACTCGGCGAGTTCCAAAGGCGTGCTCGGCCTCATGCCCAGGTTGCGTGCGAGGGCGAGCAGCGATTGTTTATATTGGTTCTGCGCGACCAGCAGAGCCTGCTTGTCATTCGCGAGTTGCACTTGGGAGCGCAGCACGTCCACACCCGTCGCGGTTCCAGCATCGTGCTTGTCTTTCGCCAGCTTGTACAAAACATCCGAGTCGGTCACCCGGGATTGGGCAGCATCGACACGCGCCGCGGCAGACTGGGCGTTGAGATAGAGGCTGGCGACAGCGCGAATGATGAGATCTCGCGCATCCCGGTAATCCATTTTGCTGGCATCCAGGGCACGTTCGCTGGCTTTCCAGCCGCGATAACTCTGAAGATCGACAATGTTCTGATCCGCATAGAAGCGAAAATCGTAATTGGAAAACGGTCCGATGACAGCGGGGAAGCCAGGGGCCGTGATCCCGAAGGCGCTGAGGGAGCGATTCTGATAGTTGGCGTAACTTTGCACCCGCACTCGCGGAAGCAACGCGGCCGATAAGCGCCGCATGCGAGTGCCCTCGGCTTCCTCGACCTTAGTGTCGGCGACGAGCACGTTGAGGTTGGCCTGCATCGCCTTCTGTATGGCATCGCGTAACGTGAGGCGGTAGGGAGTTAGTTCCTGGGCTGTGCTGAGTACGCCAAAGATGAGGATCGTTAGCGACAGGATGACGACAGTACGAAGATTGCAGTTCATCGCTTTTGCTCTTTAACCGGAGATGGCGATCGCCCTCCAAAAATGTTGAAAGCTTTCTTCGATCCAGGTTTCGAGCGCAGGTTTACCGTGCAGCGACCAGAGCAGGAGTGTTCCCATGAATGCCTGCTGGAGCTGAATCGCAACCTTTTCTTTTTTCAAGCGAGGGTCGATCTCTCCGCGCTTTTGCCCAGCGGCTACAACCTGGGCCACGATCTCGCGGCCTTCGGACAAATTGCGGTCGATAAGGCCACGAACGCTCTCACTCGCCAGAAAAGAGGAGATCAGGGCGCGGGCGAGGTCGGGACTGCGCCCAGGTTCCTCCCCAACCCGAAGGAACAGACGATGCAACACCAAATAGGTTGTCTGTTTGCCAGATTCGGCCAGCGTTAGGGCTTCTCTCACCTTGCCCAGTTGAATTTCAGCCATCACACCCAGCACGTGATCCTTGCTCTCGAAATAGTTGAAGAAAGTGCCCTTGCCGACATCCGCCGTCTCGGTGATGTCTTCCACCGTGACATTGGGAAACCCGCGCTCGGCAAAAAGCTGAAGCGCGCAGCGGAACAAGCGCACACGAGTTTCGGCGGCGCGACGCTGGCGGCGCCCCATGCCTTGCAAGTGAGGCAGATTGTCGGAAGCGAGAGCTTCGATGAGAGCGGCGGAGTGAGATGCATGACTGTTCTTCATTAACGACTAATAACCATCAATGACTATCAGTCGTTAATTATTGCGCTGAGACCGCGATTTGTCAACGTCAGCTTGCAGATGTTTTTCTCGCCTATGCCGTGTCCGTGCCCGCGATGTTTCTGCGGTCGATCAATTGCGACCGGGTTCAATGCAATCTGTTAAGAGCAGACTGGAGGAGACCCGGAGTCGCTCCATCGGTTTGGAAGAGGTCTGGGCTGGCACGTCTCTCGCGGGCAGGCTGTGCGAGGTTCCGACACCCGTCGAGAAGCTGAGGACTCTGGAAGTTTTCCTGGCCAGACGTCTTCATCCAGGCAAGAAGCAGGCCGTTTATGCTGGTCCTGACGGCGTAGTGATGCATTCTCAGCTGACTTTTGGAACGGCATGATCATGGTCGGCTCGGTCAACAATAGGACGCCGGTGTCGAACTTGCTGAAGCAACCGGATGAGATCGGTGGAGCAGAGACACAAACTCCTTATCTTGTCGTATCCGACATAGATGCGATCTATGCGAGCGCCAAGATTGCCGGTGCCAAGATGGTGATCGATCTCGAAGAGAAAGACTATGGCGGCAAAGCATTCTCCTGCAGCGATCCCGAGGGACACGTTTGGCATGTTGGAACCTTCGATCCTTGGGAATCACAACAGGCGTGATCCGCGCAACCCGGGTGAGGTGATTTAAACTCTCGCAGGAGCCTGATTCGTGGCCCAAGCCGAACCTCTGATCCGCAATATCTCGGACACGGCACTCCCGGCGGTCTATCGGGCGCGCGAGACCCAACGCCAAGACGCGCTCTTTCGTGATCCCTTTGCGTGCCGTCTCGCCGCCAAGCGCGGCGATCAGATCGCCTACTCCATTCCCTTCCGCAACCGCAACACTTGGGCCTGGGTGACGCGCACATACATGTATGACCAATTCATCGCTGAACAGTGTCAGCAGCGGGTGGATATGGTCGTCAATCTCGCCCCGGGCCTCGATACGCGCCCCTATCGCATGGCCCTGCCCGCGGGGCTACGGTGGATTGAGGTCGATCTTCCCGGCATCCTTTCTTACAAAGAAGAAATCCTGGCCAGTGAAAAACCGGCTTGCGCTCTCGAACGCGTCCGACTCGATCTATCTGACGCCACTGCCCGCCGCGAGCTCTTCGCCCAACTCGGACGCAGGGCCGCCAAGAGTTTGATCCTCACCGAAGGGCTCATCATCGACTTCAGCGCCGATCAGGTCCGCGCGCTTGCAGAGAATCTCGCCGCTCCTCCCGCGTTTCAGCGTTGGATAGTGGATCTCGTATCACCGGGCCTCCTGCGTCTACTCCAAAAGAACATGGATCCCTCACTCAGACAGACGGCTCGGCGTTGAAATTTGGTCCGGAGGAAGGTCCAGAGTTCTTTTGTCCTTACGGTTGGAAGCCAATTGATGTGCGTTAGCCACTCAAAACAGCGGCACGTTTCAAACACCTTTCATTCGGCATGTTGCTCCTGTCTCTGCTACCGCAGTCGAACGGCCGCCAGAGCTCGCGCCTGTGGTCCGGCATCTGCCTCTTCGCCAAACTCTGAACTAGGGTCCGTGGCCTGATTTCCGAATTGCAGCGGCGGATTCGGAATGACCTCGAAAAGGCGAGATAATGGGGCGACCTGAGAGGTAAGGAAAGGCAACCGCCAAGTGGACCTTTCTTACATCCGTCAGGTGGAGTCCGGCCTCCAGTATCCTCGGACGATGATGTACGGGGTTTTCGCTAAGCGAACTGATCCACCTTCATCATCCTTACTCTTCTGGCTGCCCGCCTCTTCCTTCCTGCC
>Ga0209517_10001490_pt1 | contig 35196 bp, 29 predicted proteins | sample PeaSoiMetSII2010_FD_187695 | JGI IMG/M metagenome (GOLD analysis project Ga0209517, IMG submission 187695) | Peat soil microbial communities from Weissenstadt, Germany - SII-2010 (SPAdes) (version 2) | ecosystem: Environmental > Terrestrial > Soil > Wetlands > Peat | place: Germany... | reverse complement strand
GCTGACGGACGATGTTTCACTTTCCAGCGGCAGCCTGTCGAACAAGCCGCGATCCACATCGGTGTGGTTGGTGGGCGTCGTTTCGATGAGGTCTGCGGCCTCCCCCGTAACCGTCACGCTGGTGGCTGCGGTGCTGATCGTCAGGTCAATCCTCAGCTTGACAGGTACCGACGACCGGACCTCGACATCCTGTGTATGCGGACCGAATCCACTGGCCGTGACCTCCAGGTGATACGTGTTGAACGGGACGTTCGGGAAACTGAAGTTACCGGAAGCGTCTGTTGGAGCTGACCGCTCATAACCGCTGACCGGGTCGTGGATGGTGACCGTTGCGTTGGCAACCACGGCGCCCGAGGGATCCAAAACCGTACCCGAAAGTGAAGCTGAGTTCGCTCCTTGCGCCTTCGAGAGGCGCGCGAATCCCAGCAAGCTGCCAAACAAGAACAGACTTGCCATGACTACTTGTCCGGCTCGCAACCGCAATGGGCGCGCCGGTCGGCACGGGTGATCCAAAACAGAAGCCAGCACACAATCCATGCAAATACGAGAAGTCATCATGCCCTCCTAAGGTATGAGTTTGAATTGCTGTGAGAAGTGAGTGGAGGATTCGACTTAGGAGAGGGGAGGGGCGCGGCCGCGCAAAACCGGCAAGTCGCAGGTCCGCGCACTGACGTGCAAAGCTTTAAGCAGGTATCGTGACGAGAGGGTGGGCTGCTCGGCCGAGAACACTGCCACGGCCCAGGCAGCGCTTTGGTGAATAAGATTGCAGGCAGGGCATTGAACGTCGGCGCCGCCGGAGGTTGTCTGCTGGGTTGAACCGGTAGATTGAACCGTAGCGGAAACTGGAACGAGTGGCAACTCGTGGCAGTGTACGGCGCCGAGCCACAGGAGCTGAAGCTGCGCGAAGAGAATGAGTACCGTCGCGACAGCGCGTGGAATCGGCTTCAGGTGCAAATGTCTCATGGCCAACTGCTAACTACAAGCATCCCAGTAATGCCCACATCGCCTTGCAAAGCCCATTAAAGAGCGGGATTACTGTAATGATGCCTGATGGCATTGGTAGGTTGCAACTGATTTCTTGCGGCTCCTACTTCTGCTGCAGCGACTTGACGTACTTGGTGAGTCTGGCCACGCGCAGGCGCGTCTCCGAGGCGTGTTGGTGTTCCATGGTCAAGCTGTGTCTGAGGTTTGCTCGCCCGGCGTTTTCTCCCAGCCTGGCCTGCCTTCGGAGCGGGACCCTCGAGCTAGTGCTCCGGCCAGCGATGTGCGTGGGACCAGCCTCGCCGAATTCAAAATGAACGCCATCTCTGACGATACGTGGATGAAAGCGGCGAGCAGCGGGTTGAGCAGGCCAAAGGCGGCCAGGCCCATGCCGACGCCATCGACTCCGAGCGTGCCGACGAAATTCTGCAAGATGGTCCGCCGGCAGCGGCGCGCGATACGAAGGACTTCGACCAGCTTCGAAAGGTCGTTCCCGATCAACACAATTTCTGCGCTTTCGCGCGCCACATCTGTCCCTGATCCCATGGCCACGCCGACGGCAGCTTGCATCAAAGCCGGGGCATCATTCACGCCGTCCCCAACCATGGCCACGGTACGGCCCGCTGCGCTCAAGCGCATCACATATTCGAGCTTCCCCTCCGGAAGGAGTTCGGAAGCCACTTCCTCAACGCCTAGCTCATTTCCGACCCTTTCCGCAGCCGCCTTCGTATCCCCTGTCAGGAGCACGGTCCTTAATCCCATTGACCGTAAGGATTGGACCGCTTGGCGCGCCCCGGACCGAAGCCTTTCCGAAATAACCAGGCTCCCCAGGAATTGGCCACGGCGAGCTACGAAGATCTCAGAACCACCACGGTTGCCTTCGAGGTCGTTTGCCTGAACGCCTCGACCCTCGAGAAAGCTCCGGCTCCCAACCAGGATTTCCTCGCCTCCAAAATGGGACATTATTCCCCTGCCTGGAATGTACTCAAAACCTTCGGGGTCCTCATGCTCGAGAGCAAGTTGGGACGTTTTCCGGAGCACCGCCTTGGCGAGAGGATGCTCGGAACGTGATTCGGCAACCGCTGCGGCTCGCAACAAGGTTTCGCGGGATACGCCAGCAGCAGGGCGTACCTCTTCCACTTCCGGAACGCCGTAGGTGAGCGTGCCGGTCTTGTCGAGGAGGATGGTGTCGACCTCAGCAAGCCGCTCGAGGTACAGCCCTCCCTTGACGATTGCCCCGTGGTGAGCGGCTCTCCCGATGCCTCCCAGGATAGCCAGCGGCGTCCCGGCGGCGATTCCGCAGGCGCCCGCCACGATGATCACGGAAATGGTCGAACGCACATTGTGAGTGAGAAGGAACGTCAGAGCGGCCGAGGCCATGGCGAAATAAACCAGGTATCCCGCCAGGCGATCGGCGGTCTTCTGAATCGGCGCACGGGATTTCTCGGCCCGCTCCACGGCGTCAATAATCTTGCCAAAGGTTGTGTCGCGTCCCAAGTGCTCGGCGCGGATTTCGAGGGCGCCTGATTGGTTGATGGTCCCGGCGAAGACGGTTGCGCCGGGGGACTTTTCCACCGGCTGTGCTTCTCCTGTTATGGTGGCCTGATCGACGAAGGAGTGCCCTGCCTCGACGGCGCCGTCCACCGGAATCCGGCCACCGGGCTTGACGAGAACGGTATCCCCGAGCTCGACCTGCCGGCTCTCGACTTCCGTCCAAGCTCCAGCGCGACGCACCGTGGCGCGGCTGGGAAGGAGATCAATTAAATGGCGAATCGCCTGCCGCCCTCTTCCCACCGTGAGGCTTTCCAGGACTTCGGCAACGAGAACAAATAAGGTAATCACCAGGGCAGTAAAGAATTCACGAATGACGAGAGCAGCCAGGATGGCAATGGTCATGGAAAGCTCCATCGTCATCCGGCGCTCTAGGACATTCTCGATGGCCTCGCGAAAGATCGCATAGCCACCCACGGCAGCGCACACCACGCCGATTCCCACATAGATAGAACTCGGCCCCGCTCGCAGGAACCAGAGCGCTGCCGCCGCGGCTGCAACGAAAGCGATCCGCACTATGTCGCGCCCTCGGATGGAATGATGGTGCTCAGAACCCGCCCCGTCATGCGTTCCCGGCTCTTGCCCTTCGACCTCCCGGGGCGAGGGGGCCCTCCCAGACTGCGGGGGAAGAAACGGATCCCCGAACTTTTTAATTGTCGTCGCCATGTTTTCCCCCGTCATGCCCTCTGCACTTCGCGAAATGAGCGCTACTTCAAGTAAGTGCGCACCACCTCGATCAGTTCCTCCGCGGCTTCAGCCTGGGGAGCGCCTTTCCTGCCGTTGGGCGACAACACGTGAAACCGGATGTGGCCTTCGATCAACTCGGCCATCAGCCCGTTCAGAGCTCCCCGGCAGGCCGCCACCAACTGAAGCACCTCGGCGCACTCTCGAGTTTCGCTAAGGGCGCGCTCGACCGCTTCAATTTGGCCTCGAATCCGCCGCACGCGGATGAGCAGTTTCTCCTTGTCCCTCGCGGTATGAGCCATTAAACCCTCCAGACGAATATACTATACCCCCCTATGCTATCTCCCGTCAATGCGGAGCGTCACGCCGGCTTGCGGCTTTGCCGCATGCTTTGCGGAAAGGATTTGAAAGTGTAAGAAAACCACGCTTTGGCAGGGCGCTGCAGGGGCAACCCTTGTGGTTGCCCCAGGGCGGCCGGGAGAGCCGCCCCTACATGTCCACAACCCCCACGAACGAAGGGCCCCTCACAGGGATTTGATGTGGATCGAGCCGCCGCTCGTGTGCAGCCGCAGAGTTTCGCCGCCGGAGCCCAGTGAGCCGTGCAGGCTAGAGGGTGAGATTTTCCCCACAACTCGAACGGGGAGGTCGCTTTCGACGGAGCCGCCTGAGGTGGAGGCATCGATATCGAGATTAGAGGCGCGGTCTAACAGCGCTTCGATTGACCCGCCGGAGGTCTCGAGCACTCCTCCGCGGGCGTTTCCCCGGCCGAAATTCACGCGAATGGGGCCGCCGGAGGTTTTGGCCTCGACATAGCCGGTCACGCGATCGATGTGAATCGACCCGCCGCTGGTGTGCGCGGTGAGCGAGCCGTCGAGGGAGTCAACCTCAATCCCGCCTCCTGAGGTATCCGCGCGCGTATCCCCTGTAACCTCCCGCAGGTGGATTGACCCTCCGGAAGTCCTGGCATCGAGTTTTCCATTCAAGCCGGAAACATCGATCGAGCCACCCGATGTCTTCAACGCCGACTCGCCGCGCAGGTTGGAGACCGTGACGCTGCCGCCCCCGGTGCGGACATCGGTTTGCGTCTGGGAGGGGACTTCGATCTCGAAATGCACGGAACCGTGCTCGTTCCACGAGAAGCGGTCTTTTCGGCGCACAGTGACGCTTGCGAATCCTGAATTCTCCTCGAAATTTACGGTGTAGCGGTTCTCAAAGTCTTCCCGGTCCGCTTCAATGACCACGTGTGCCCCAGACGATGATTTACCGGTGAGGGTCACGCTGCCCACGTCGGAGTCGAGCGCAAACTTGCCGTTAGGTTCGAGCTTCAGAGTCTTTTCAATGCGGGAACGGGCTGCGGCCGGAATAACAATCGCGAGTGCGACGAGCGCTGCGAGCATCAGGATGCTGAGCTTCTTCATTTTCGTCCTCCAAAGACAATAATCCTCAGTGGTGCGGGCGTTTCGCCCGCTCCACCTATCTGAACGTCCAAAAGGCCTCGGAAGTTCCGTGAGGCTGTCGGGAGATTGGACGGGGCAGGAAAGCAAGGGTTAGCATTGGTGTGGCACAGCCACTCTTGGCTGTGCTTTGAAAATCGTGGCGCGGGCGTCTCGCCCGCGGGGGCGTCGAGCCCGGCATGAACCCCCTCACCCGTCCCGCCCCGGCTGAAGAGAGCGCCGGCTGCGGTCCACCCTCTCCCCCAAAGGGGAGAGGGTAGCTTAGCAAGGGGCCGTGTCAACGAGTATGCGGCGCAGGGCCTTAATCGTCGCGATAGACGAAGACTCCACCCATACGGACTTTAACGTTGATGTCCTGCTCGCCCTCGGGATTCCAGAAGTAAATCCCAGGGCCAAAGCCGCCTCTGTCTTCGCCGTGGAGGTCGCTCTGGACGTAGCCTAGCCAGGCATGGGCGCGCAGCAAGCGGAGCCGATCGAGCGACGGAATGTCAATTTCAACATCACCGTAGTTGACCAGAATCTGCTGCTTCCCCACCAGGCCTCGAATCCAAACATCCCCATCCACACACTTCAGCGCCAGGTTGGCGTCGAAGGGCATTTTGATGCGGTAATTAACCGAAAGCCGCGCCTCACCGCGGAAAGGCCGCCACACCTTGCGGGGCGGGTAAACGGTGCGGAGCTGCACGCTCTTGTCCTGTCCCTTGAGAACTACTTGAAGTTCCTCGTACATCGGCTTCGCCGCTTCCTTGGACTTGGCGCGCACTACTTTCTCGGCCTCGATTTCCAGGCGGGGGTTGTCCCATCCCTCGATGTGAATGTCGCCCGTGCGGGAATCGATGCTGAGCAGGCCGTAAGAAAACATGCGCACTGCGTAATGATCCACCTGGCTGAATTCGTCGGCGCGCGCGGCGCCGCACCAGCCCCACAGGAGGCAGACAAAAGCCACCGTCCAGCTTGTTTTGCGGGTCATCTGCCTACCGATCCTCGCCCTGCCCTGCAAGCCGCCTCGCAGGCGCGCGTTGTACTATTCTACTTCCAAGGGACGGCGCGAGCAATGCAGTAGCGCCGGCACGTAGTGTCCTAATTTCGACGTAGCGCTGGCCTTTAGGCCAGCATCTGCCGACCTAAAGGTCGGCGCTACCATTCAAATCAGGATACTACCCACCAGCGGACGTAGGGGCGGCCATTGTGGCCGCCCCTACATTCAGACTGTGCCGATTCCGAATTTGAATTGACTTCTGCTTGCGCGTGGGCCACAGTTTTGTGGTTAAAGCCGGGGGTAGCCATGCGTCCGTTTACTTATCTCTATGGTCGAATTCCTCTGCACCACCACGAGCACGTTGCCGTCCTGTACCGGGGCCGCGAAGAGGCGTTCAGAGCGGCGTCGTTTCTTGCCGAAGGGCTCAAGCATAATAACTTATGTGTTTACCTTGCTCCTGATGACTACCAGGCGGAAATGCTTAGCCGTCTTCGGGCCTTTCCCGTCGAGGTCGACTGCCACACTCGAGACGGCAGCTTGCGGGTTCATCACGGGTCGGACACCCTTCAGTTGCTTCAGCAGTGGACGAAGGCAGTCTTCGACGACGCGGAACGCGCCGCGGTTCCCTCCCTCCGCTGGCTGGAAGAGGGGCTTTGGCCGGCCTCGCTCGGTTTTCCCATGCCGCACTTCTTCGAGTTTCACGCCCCTCTCAATTACCAGGTGAAGCACTACCCCTGCGTGACGCTTTGCCAGTACGACCTGGAGCGAATTGAAACCCCGCATCTCTTAACCGCCATCACCGTGCATCGCCACCTGGTGGTGGAAGGCGCCCTGGTGCGCGACAATCCGTTTTATGTTCCGGCAGAGAAATTCCTACCCATGAGCGCCGCGGAGCGGGAACGGGACCTGTTGCGTCTTTTTCGCGATGTGCAGTTCGATGTGAGCAAATTACTTTCCGCCCTGACCGGCTATGCCCAAGTCCAGCAAGCCCTTTCGAATTCTCCTGAGGTCTGACGGCCGGTTTCTCGTAACGTTTGTGCCCCGTAGGGGCTGAAGATAGTGGGCGGGGACAACGCCCCATAAGCGCTAACTTAAGGTGCCGGGACTTCGAGAGCCGCGGAGCGGCGCCAGAAAGTAGCCCACGGCGTGAGCCGTGGGATGGAATGTGGCATTGATATTCACAGCCCCGGAAGGGGCGACAGATCTCGCGCGGGGGCCACTGCCGCCCCTCCGGGGCTGAAATAACCGAGGGTGGCTCCCCGGTCCCACGGCTCACGCCGTGGGCTACTCCCTGTCGGCCCTCCGGGCCTGTATTAGCGGTGAGCGAAACCTATATTGCCACCCATGACCACTCAAAATGCCAGTCGAAAGGAGGCTTTCAGACCGACTTTAGAGCCCTGCCACAGCCGCGCAGGCGGAGCAAAACTCGGGCTGCTTCAAATCGATCCGCTCCGCAGAGTGCGAGGAGCTCATGACGCAAAGGTAGTCCGAGCAATGGCGCAGCCCGAAAGTGTGGCCCAACTCGTGGAGCGCTTCCTTTAGGAGGCGCGCTTGAAGCAACTGCGGGTCTTGGGGCATGCCATAAAACTCCGGCCGCAAACGATGAGTGGAAACCAAAGCGGCCCCGGCGCCCAATTGGGCTTCGCCGAAAACGAACGTCAGGATGGGGATGTACAGGTCGAGGTCCGTCACCCCCAGGACTCGCCAGCTTTCCGCGTGCGGGTCCTGCAACAGCCGCTTGAGAATCTCCGTCGAGTGGTATTGGCCCCGGGCACGATTGTACGCAAATTCGCCGTTCTGGCGCTGCGGCTGAATCAGGCAGGCTGACCCCAGCCGCGACGCCAGTTGTTCGCACAATAGTTCGAGATGGTCCCCGTCGATTTGGCCGATGGGAACTAGCGAGATGATTTTCATGCGCCGGCAGGCACGCCTTTCTGAAAACCGTATTTTTTAATCTTGTTGTAAAGCGTGACGCGATCGATCTCGAGTAACTTTGCGGTACGCGTCTGGTTCCAATCGCAGGATTCCAATACGCGAAGTATGTGCGCTCGCTCCACCTCCTCGAGCGTCACTCCGCCCTCGGGCTTCTCGGGCGATCCCATCTGCAAGGGGAAATCGGGAGGACGAATTTCCGGTTCTCGTCCAATAACCATCGCCCGCTCGATGGCGTTCTCGAGCTCCCGCACATTTCCGGGCCAACTGTAATTCATCAAGAGCTCCAGGGCGCTCCTGCTGACGGAAGTGAAGCGCTTGTTCATGGAGCGCGCATATTTCTTGATGAAATGGTCGACCAGGAGTGGGATGTCCTCGCGGCGGTCTCGCAAGGCAGGCAGTTCAATGTCAAACACGTTTAAGCGGTAGTACAGATCGGGCCGGAAGGTTCCCTCCTTCACGAGCGCCGCCAAGTCCTTATTGCTGGCGGCAACGGCGCGAAAGTCAACCTTGATCGTCTGGTTGCCACCCACGCGCGTGATCTCTTTTTCCTGGAGAACCCGCAGCAGGTCCGTCTGGGTTTTCAGGCTGATATCGGCGATTTCATCCAGAAACACGGTGCCGCCCTCGGCGATTTCGAACTTGCCTTTCTTACGGTATTGCGCGCCGGTGAATGCGCCCTTTTCGTGCCCGAAAAGTTCGCTCTCGAGCAGAGTCTCCGTGAGCGCGCCGCAATGGATCGTGACCATGGGCATCATGCGGCGGGGGCTCAGGTGGTGAATGGCCCGCGCCACCAGTTCCTTGCCGGTTCCGCTCTCGCCATGGATCAGGACCGTGGTATCGAGGGGAGCAACCGTGCGGGAGAGTTCCATGACCCTCTGCATGGGCTTGCTCTGCCCTACCAGTTCGACCGCTTGAATCTCATCCAGGCTCTCGCGCAGCCGCATGTTTTCGTCTTTGACTTTACGGTGCTCGAGGGCTTTCCCGACCAGGCGCGCCAGATCGTCGGGATCAAACGGTTTGGTGATGTAGTCGTAAGCGCCGTCCTTCAGCGCCTGGACGGCCGTCTCAACGGACGAGTAGCCGGTCATGATGATGACGATAATCTCCGAGTCGACTTCGCGAATCTTGCGGTGCAACTCGAGGCCGTCCATGCCAGGCATCTTGATGTCCAGCAACGCTAAATCCCAGCGCTGGCTCGGCAATTTCAACAACGCCTCGCGGGCGCTGGTGGCGGTGTCCACCATGTAGCCCTCTTCCTCGAACCACTTGCCGAGCGATTCGCGGACCACGTTCTCATCGTCCACAATTAAAAGGCTAGCTTTGTAAGCCATAGGTAACTCCAGACTTCGGTCATCAGTCATCAGTGGTCAGTTGGCAGTCTTGGTACAGGCCCGGAGGGCCGACAGGGAGTAGCCCACGGCGTGAGCCGTGGGACCGAGGAGTCGCCCCTGGGAATCTCAGCCCCGGAGGGGCGGCAGTAGCTCCCCCACAAGATCTGTCGCCCCTTCCGGGGCTGTGAGTATTAACGCCACATTCCGTCCCACGGCTCGCGCCGTGGGCTACTTTCTGGCGCCGCTCCGCGGCTTTCGAAGTCCTTGCACCTCAAGTCAGCGCTTATGGGGCGTTGCCCCCGGCTACTCATGTATAGCCCCTGCGGGGCTGAGCCCTCGAGCAGTGGCCGGGGATCCTGGGTGATAATCGGTAATCCTCCTGTGCCGGGCGGCCTTGAAACGGCTTCTAGGCACATTTTTACGACTTTTGACTTCTGACTTCTGACTCCTGACTTCCGATTCCCCACTCCTCACTCCTCACCGCCGGTACGCGTGGCTTTTCCGGCAGGGTCACCCGAAAGGTGGTTCCCTTCTGGAGGGTCGAGGACACCGCGATATTCCCACCATGTTGCTGGACAATTCCGAGAGCAACGGCCAGGCCTAAACCGACTCCCTTGCCCTCCGCCTTGGTTGTGAAGAAAGGCTCAAAGATGTGCGGCAGAACCTCTTCGGGAATGCCCATGCCGTCATCGTTGACCACGATCTGCGCTTCACGGCGCTCGGCATTATAGGCAGTTTCCACCTTCAGCCGGCCCCCGTGCGGCATTGCCTCGACGGCGTTCATCAGCAAGGCCAGAAGCACTTGCTGAATTTGAGCCGCATCGCAGTAAATGGAAGGCATCTTGGGGTCGATCTGGCTCTCCACCTCCGCTTGTTGCAACTCGCATTGGTGCCCGACCAGCAAGAGACAGCGCTTCACGATGCCGCCCAAATCGTTTTCCTGCGGGACAAGGGGCGCCTGGCGGGCAAACGTAAGCAGGTTCTTCACGATGGCGCCACAGCGTTTGCTCTCCCCTTCGATCTGTTGCAGGTCCGACTTCGCTTCCGCGCGGCGACGCTCGTCCTCCAGTCCTTTATCCACCAGACGCGACACCAGCTTGCTGTAAGTGAGAATGCCCGCCAGGGGGTTGTTGATCTCGTGCGCGACAACGGCCGCCAGTTTGCCGAGGGAGGCCATCTTTTCGGATTGGACCAGGCGATGATAAGCGCGTTCGAGTTCTCCGGTCTTTTCCTGGACTCGCGTTTCCAGGGTGCGGGTCCACTGCTGGTTTTCATCCTGCGCTTTCTTCAGTTGCTCCGTCATGCGATTGAACGCGGCCGCCAGGCTGCCCAGCTCATCGTCGCTCTCGACCGGCAATGCGTAGTTCAGTTCGCCTTCGGCGACGTGCCGAGTGCCCTCGGTGAGGTGGCGCACCGGATTGTGCACAGTCGCCCGGATGAGGCCCGCTGAAATCAAGCTGAGAAGGATGATGGAGGCAAGCGTGAAGATCGCGCTCTCACGTTGGCTCCGCGCTGCGACTTGATCCACAGCCGCAAGGGAAAGATTGGTGTCCAAAACGCCCAGCACCTGGCTGCCCGGCGGGTGCGCGTGGCAGGCAGCATTCGAGCAGTCGGGCTCGTTCTCGATGGGCCGGATCAGGCCCAAAACCCGCGTGCCGTCAGGAGCTTTGTAAATCCGCAGACGGTCCGGCCGGTGCAAACGCGTGAGCGGCTGCGCCTGGGCGTGGCAGGCGTAACAGGCTTCCCCCTTCTTGTCGACGTAAGTCCCCACTTCGGACGGGTCAGTGGAAAAAGTAATGTGGCCTTCCGGGTTGAAAATGCGAATGCGCCCGATGCCCGCTTCGTGCCCGATGGTGTTAATGATGTGGAAAACTTCCTCGCGTTCGTTGCGCAGCATCGAGTAGCGGATGCTGCGCCAGATGATGTCGCTCGCCCGATCGGCGCTCTGCAACACCATCTCCTGCTGCGATTGCCGCCAAATGCGCAAATGCCAGTACCCGTACAGCCCCAGCAACAGGGCCATGCTTCCGACCACGCAAACGGTCAGCTTCGTCGCCAGGCTGTGAGTGAACCGACGCATAGGTTTAGAGCGGCCTCCCCGAAGGGAATGGAAACAGTCGCCGGGGGCAACGCCCCATGGGCGTTAACCTAAGATCGCCACGACCATCCGAGCCGCGCCGCGGCGGCAGAATGTGGCCCATGGCGAAAGCCATGGGATAAAGCATAAGCGTCATGAGCAAGCCCCGTAGGGGCGACAGAAATACCAGACGGAGCGCAGGAACTCTGTCGCCCGCTGAGGCGGGCTTGATCGTTAACCAACACCGGCCATCCCGCGGCTTTCGCCGTGGATGAACTCGGTCTCTTGACGGAACTCCGAGCCCCGCCAGGGGCGAAATACGCTTCGTATCAAACCGCAAACCGCGCATCAAAATCAATTCCATGCCTCGTGAGCAGCGCCACAACCTCTTCCTGATATGTCCGTCTACGGTGATGCTCGTCTTGCTGCGCAATGTACGCCTTGACCTCCTCCAGTTTGGACTGGCTCACACTGAACGCCGTGTACCCCGTCTGCCACGCGAATCCCCGTGCGTGCCCTTTCGCCCATTTGGAAGAGTTCGCCTTGAGCTTTTCCATGAAATCGGACGGCGCAAGGCTGGCCGGAAGAACAAAGAGCAGGTGTACATGGTCCTTGGGACCGTTGATCAGCACGGGCTGGCCCCGCAGGTTAGTGATGATGCCGCCCAGGTACGCGTGAAGGTCGGCCTTCCATTCGGGGCGAATAATCGGCCGGCGATCCTTGGTGCTGAACAAGGCGTGGGTAAGGAGGTTCGTATACGTATGAGCCATTTCTTTCGCCCCTTCCGGGGCTTGCCTCTTACTCTGCTTCCCCATCCCATGGCTGTCGCCATGGGCCACACTCTACCTCCCGTCGGCTGACGGGCTCTCGTAGTCTTCTAAGCCGTAGTTAACGCCTAACGGGCTCTGCCCGCCCTACTTTCTTCTGCTCCTCCTGGGCGTAGAACCGTCAATCCGCTTCGAACACCTTCAGATAGCGCACCGCCAGGGCGAACGAGAGAAATCCCATCCCGACAATCGAGAGCGTTACCGCGACCTCCGTCCACTTCGGGAAATAGTGCGCGTGGGCGGAGTACTCGAGGCCTGTAATCGAGACGTTGAGGCGATTGAGAAGAAAGCCGGTAATTACCAGGACAGCGATCGCGAACAGTCCTTCCCGGTCTTCGCGCACGCGACGAAAAAGCAGCAAGATCAACGGAAGCGCCAGCCCCACCACAATTTCAAGCACGAACAGTACGGTCTCCGTGGACGCTTGTTGCAGGTACACGAGCGTGCCTCTCGCCCACAGGTCCCGGAAGCGCAGGATCCCGTACACCGCCAAAACCGCCGCCATCGCCTTGCCAAGACTCGAGAGCAGAGGCATCTCAATTTCCCGGCCAAAAGCCCGCGCGCTCAAATTTGACTCGAAAATCACCATCGCTATGCCCACGCCAACCGCTGATATGAAGAAAAGCAGCGGCAGAAGAGGCGAGTACCAATAGGGGTGCAGCTTCGACGGAACGATCAGGAATAAACTTCCCAGGGAGGACTGGTGGAGAGTGGAGAGTAATACGCCCACAATCACCAGCGGGATGGTGACGGCCTTGATCAGCTTGAGGGGCTTGTGCAGTTTAAAGCGCTCGAAGACGGCAGGCGCGAACTCGAGGGCCAGCACGGTCAGATAGAGCATCACGCACCAGGCCACCTCAAACATGACGGAGTGCGGGTTCCACATGATCAGGGGGTGCCAGACGTTGTAAGGCTTTCCGAGATCATACATCAGCGCCACGGCCACCAGCGCGTAGCCCAGGAAAGCCGTAAGAATCGCGGGGCGCAAAACGGGATGGAAACGGCGAAGATGGAAAATGTAAACCGTGGCTGCCAGCGTGAAGCCACCCGCCGCCAACCCTACTCCACAGACGACATCAAAGCCAATCCACAGCCCCCACGGAAAACGGTCCGTCAGGTTCGTCGCCGCCCCCAGACCTTTTGTGAAACGAAGCAAGGACGCATAGAAACCGGCGCTGAGAATCAACCCGAGCACCGCTCGCCAGAAAGTAAGTTTAGGCAGTTTCTCGAAGCTCATGGTTGATTTCCCCGCCCGTCGCTCTTGCCGGCTCGCGATTCCTGCTCCGCCGCTGCCACTAACTCTCGCCGTCTGGTTATCCACCAGATACCGGCCAGCACCGTAGCGCCCCACGGAACCAATTTCGGGATTTTCGAGAGCACTCGATACGTGTACCCAGGCAGCGCGTCGGGCGGCAGATTAGCCGGAAGCCCCAGCGATTCAAAGGGGACTGCCGAGAGGTACAAGACCGAAGTCCCGCCCACTTCCTGCTTGCCATAGATATGTTGAATGTACTTGGTGGGTTCCTGCTTCAACCTGTTTTCAGCTTCTCGCAAAAGGTCGTCGCGTTCGCCAAAAACACCTGCCTCGACGGGACACACTTCCGTGCAAGCGGGCTTTAGCCCCTTTGCCTGGCGAGGAGCACACATGTGGCACTTCTTGACGCGGGGCGTCCAGACCTTTTCCCACTCGTATCGAGGCACTCCGAATGGGCAAGCCACCATGCAGTAGCGGCAGCCCATACAACGTTCTTCCGCGTAAACCACCGGCCCCGCTGCCGTTTTCCGGAAGGCTCCCACCGGGCAGACAGAAACACAGGTGGGATCCTGGCAGTGCATGCAGAACCGCCGAACGTACACGTCACCATGGGCCTGAACTACATTCAGCGCATGTGCTGAAAGTTGTTCGTCGCCGGTTTCATCCATCGGGAGGTCAGTGTCAGAAGTGAATGCTCTTAAGGAATCTGTGGTCAAGAAGTCGCTGCGGCTCGTCTTCAGCAATCCGTTCACGAGCTTGCACGCCGCAACGCATCGTTGGCAACCGACGCAACGCGTAGTATCGATCAGGATGGATTTGCTCATAGTATTGACCTAGAGAGCGGAAACCAGACGAAATGTAGAAGCACCGCCTAGGGGCCGCTGAATTTCTCAGCACGCGACATGCCGAGAAATTAAGCAGAAGGCGGGCTAAATCACGACTTTCTGTCCCTTTTGCCGCACTGTCGTGCTGCTGCCTGTGCCACTGTGGTGAAATCACTCAGTTCGATTAGTCAGCTGTTTCGTGGATGAAAGGAATTCCCTGAAGGACTTGAGGTGACAGCCGGGGGTGCTTGGCTAGCCCACCCGATTGCCTATGGCAATCTCAGAAGGTCATTTGGCTCTTCAGATTAACGGGCAGATGGATGGCGATGCCAAGCCTGAGAGGGAATCCCATAAGCGCTAGGATAAGCGCGTGTCTAGGGTCCCGAAGGGACCCAAGATCATTCGCCGTAGGTGAAACCTACGGGCGGGCGGAGCACAAAAGCCGTATCCGACCCTGAAAGGGTCGAATATTTGACCCCTGCGGGGTCGGAGACGATCAAAAGGTGGGGGCTTTATATCCGTCGTAGGTTTCACCTACGGCTAATGATATTAATGCCCTTCGGGCATTTAATATCGTTTCCACACGCTTATCTTAGCGCTTATGAGAGGGAGTCCCTATTCTGTCTCGCGTACAGACTCCCGGGTGACACCAGGGCTGGGTGCCAGGAAGGCCGCCTCAAAGGCGCCCCATCCGGCTAGAGGTAATTCGGCAAGCGACCCAATTGCTGGCAGACCGCCGTCCGGAAAGGTCACATTCAGGGCTAAATCAGGAGAGACTTGCACGGAGAGAAACTCCCGGAAACGGTGGAACTCCTGTTCGAGCCAGTTCGCCGCTTTCTGCCCGTGGCGCATGCCACCAGAACTCGCGTCCGATTGAGTCGGGGCAATTGCGCAGACCCAACCGGAGCCATAGGGGTCCTTGGCAACGGAGCCCGGGCGGTTTCCGAGACGTGTATTGACGGCCACAACGCGGCCCGTAATGGAGCTTCGGACGTTCAACCCGCAGCCTTGGCGCTCAAGTCGAAAAAGCGGCTGACCCGCCTCGACCGGCTGCCCCAGCTTCGGCAGAATGACCTTTTCCACGACGCCTAGAGCATGGACCACGAGCGCGTCCACGCCCACCCTCACTCCAACAGAGGAATCCGGGCGAGACCAACTATGTCCCTCGAAAAGGCAGTAGCCCTGCGGAATGTCCCAAACAGGCTCTACAGAAGCGGGCGCCTTCCGCCCAACTCGCTGTACAATTGCATCCGTCAGCACGAAACCTATGAACATCAACGCAACAAAGAGCGCCACCATGACTAGTCCTCCCGGAAGAAGCCGCGTGGAGTAGGTGTGGCTACCCCACGTTCCAAATGCGACACGCCGTCAGGCCAGGAACAATTCCCGCACGACCTTCTCCCAGCTCTCCTCGGGGAGAACACTCAGAAGGTCTGAAATAGCGTGGCCGCCGTCCTGCAAATGAACACCAGTGGAAGGGCTTACATGACCACGAAATGTTTCCAAGGAGCCTTCCAGCCATTGCTGGGCCAGCCGGCCTCGCAGCAAGTTCTTCAGGTTCGAATCGGCGGCAGGAGAGTTAACCGCAACCAGCCACCCAACGCCGTAAGGATCCTTGTGAATAACAGAGGGGTCATTCAGGACCTCCTGGTTTACGTCAACCACTTCGCCCTCGATCGGCGAGAGCATTTCGAACCGATGGTTGCCTCGTGCAACGGTCCATCCCTTTTCGCCTTGCCGCAGCCAACGACCTCGCGCCGGCAGATCAAATTGGTCGACGTTGCCCAAAAGCCGGACTGCGAAGTCATCCAAGCCAACCCGCACGATGTTTGGTGTCTCCTTCGCCGCCCATGTATGGCCGACATGATAGGAAGCACCGGGGGCGAGCTTGAAGCCGCCTATTATGTTGACAGGGAGAAATTGCTGCTGTGGCTCTGGCGGTGGCGCTGCCACTTCCAACGTTTTCGCCCGTCGGCTCTGCAAGATATAATCGACCGCCACAAAGCAAACGAACGTGCACAGCACAAGTACGGCAACCATACGCTACCTCACTTCTCCTCGCGCAACACGCGGGGCTTTGAATATCATCGCCTTTCGAAAGGGCAGGTCGATGCCCACAACCCGTTCAAAAAACCAAGCCACGAGCTGCCAATTATCTACTGTCTTTTGTGTGAGATAGCGGTGGAGATTGGGGGGATTGATGGGTCGAGGAGAAAGGTAGCATTCCTTAGACTGATGAGAATTGCAACATCGGGATCCCTCAGGTGGCGTGGATCAAGGATTAGCGCATTGTTTCCAGCCACATCGCGGATGTTAGATATTGCAACACGTAATGATGAATACTTCAGCTAGATACAAGCGAATGAAAATCACCCCCGCGGTCGCCATCGCGAAACTGGGGGTCCATTTTCGGTCCGGAACACGATGGATTCCCGCTTACGCGGGAATGACGCAGCCTTCGAGTAGGGGCGGTTCGCGAGCCGCCCCTACCAGCCCGATTCGCAGGAATAACGTGATTTTCGGCGGAGCCAGGTCAGCCAAGCCCATGGGGTAGACTGATCGGAGCAGAATGACACCCCTCCCTCAGCGTATTCCAAAGGAACCGGGTTTCGATGTTACCCTACTCGCGCCGCTACTTCTTTTCCGGTGCCTTGTAGCCTTCGAGCGAGTGGTTGTGGTCCTTATAATAGTTGCCGGCGTCGTTCAGCTCTTTCGATCCCGCCTTGGTATGGCAGTACGTGCACGCCTTGCCTTCCTTCTTGGTATAATCCGGCTTGGCATTGGCCAAACTGAGCAGACAACCACAGAAGATGGAAACTGCAATCAGACCCTTAATCAGCCTCATAGCTATTCTCCTTAGTAGTATATGTATGCTTCCCAGAACTTGGCCCGTCTGGGACCCGGTTAGTGGGACAGGAAGTCACGGATTTTCCACAAACTCATACGTGATGGCGCACATTATAGCAAAAACGCCAACGTGTCCAAATCCGCATCGCGCTGTAGCGCTGTTGAGGAAATTAACACAGCCTGTAGAGATTTTCCGCATGTTGAAATCTTCAGCATCCCGCTAAAACTAATCATGGCACTGTAAATCAGTCACTTACAGCGTTTAATTAAGATTGGTCAATTCCAACCGTGGAGACATATTTGCAGTTTGCGCTCCCCTGGAGCGATAACTTCGTGTTGATTATCTCCACAAGGATTGGCCGCCGCGAGGGCATTCTGGACCGATGCCACAGTTTCGTGGAGTCGTTCCGCCAAGCCTTACGGTTGAGAACCACGGGCCCTGCACCTCTTGGGTCGCCCCACAAGATAACGATCATTGCTGCAGGTCTGATTGCGATGTCGTTTACCAGGCCCATGGCCGCAGTGCAGCATCCCGTTCCCTTGGCGGCGAATACGGATGCAGCCAAGTGTCTGGAGTGCCACGAGGACAAGACAAAGGGCAAATCCGCCCACTCAGCTATCAAGATGGGATGCCTGAGCTGCCACGAAGTCAGGGTTAACAAGGATGCGACGCACGTCACGTTAATAAAGGCTACGCCCTCAGCGCTTTGCTTCACCTGCCACTCTGAAAAGAACCCTAGCGGCGCCAAGGGGCACGTTCATCCCCCCGGGGTCCGCGACTGCCTGAAATGCCACGACCCGCATGCTTCTGACGAAAAGAACCAACTGCTGAAGGCAATGTCCGGGGCAACGGCAAAGGAAAACCTCTGCCTGTCGTGCCACACCATCGGGGTTGATGTGCCCAAGGGCGGCAGCCGGCATGCCGCGCTGGACTCGGGCTGTGACGCCTGTCACGTAATCCACAAGACCGGCGATCCCAGCCAGCCCGAGTTTGCCTCTCATCTCGCCAAGCCAGCTCCGCAATTATGCCTGGACTGCCATGACATTAGCGACGCGGGGATTCGCAAGGCTCATCAGGACCAGCCGCTCGCCTCCGCTGACTGCCTGAGCTGCCACGATCCCCACCAATCGAGGTCGCCGAAGCTGCTTCAGGCGTTCCAGCACAATCCCTTTGAGAACAAGATGTGCGATTCCTGCCACCAGCCGGCAAAGGACGGGAAGGTGGTTCTTAAGGCGGCTGATTCCAAGGCGCTCTGCGTGACCTGCCATGAGGAGCAAGCCAAGCAGATTGCTTCGGCGAAAGTGCAGCATCAAGGCGCCCAGGGAGACTGCACAACCTGCCACAATCCGCACGCCGGCAAGTCGCCTGGGTTCCTTCAGCCGGACCCGGTCGCGGCCTGCCTCGCCTGCCACTCCGACCAGGCCGCGGAGTTCAAGAAGAAGCACTTGCACCAGCCGGCCTTCGAACAGGCATGCAGCATCTGCCACGTTGCGCACGGCAACGACAATGCAAAGCTCTTGCGCGTAGCAGACGTCAACACACTGTGTCTCGAGTGCCACGGACCGGATTCGCCCGAGCCCCAAAAGCTCCAGGACGAGCACCTCATAACAATCTTTAACGGGAAAGTGAAGCTTCCAGAGGATTACTTCAAGAACATTTCAATCCTGCCGCTGAAGTATGGAACGGGGCACCCGACCGAAGGGCACCCCGTATCCACGACGATGGATCGCAAAACGATGAAGGCAGCCCCGCTGAGCTGCCTGAGCTGCCATCAGCCCCACGCCTCGGCGAACAGCGGTCTCCTGGTGAAGGACCAAGAGGCGAACATGGCATTTTGCAGGACCTGCCATACCGAAGGCCGGATGCAGTTTAAGTGAATGGAGAGTGCGGAAAATGCTGAAGACTCGCTCCAATTCGAATCCTACCGGCAAGGGCTGGGTGACCCTGGTGTTCGCGCTTGCCGTAATCGTGAGCGTGATGCCCTCGGAGGCGAAAAAGAAGCCGGGCACCGGCGCGCCTGAGGCTGCCGCACCGCGCAGGGTGGCATTTGATATCAGTAAAATCGTTTGGCCGAGCCCGCCGGCCATCGCGCGGGTGCGGTTCCAGGCCGTCCTGACGGGCCAGAAAATCGACTGGGCAGGTTTGACCAGCACCCAAAAACCGAAGCAGTCGTGGATGGACCGCGTGGCGGGCGAGCAGCCAGACCGGCGAGTGAAGGACGTACAGCAGAAGGTCGGCTTTCAGTTGATGCGCGTTTACGGCGTGGCCGCAGATTCCAAGGGCAATATTTACGCCGCCGATCAAGCCGTGGGCGCCATCTTCATTTTTCCTAAGTCGGAAACAGAAAAGGTGCAACTGATCAAGCACGGCCAGGACGCTCGCCTGCCGATGATCAACGGCCTGGCGGTGGACGACGACGACCGGCTGTTCGTGAGCGATGTAAAGCTGCACCACGTGCTGGTGTTCAGTGCGAAACACGAACTGGAAGCTACCTTTGGCTCCGGTGATCTAGTAGCGCCGGCTGGAATCGCGATCGACGCTTCGAACCGGTTTGTCTACGTCGTGGACACGCAGTCAGACCAGGTCGTCGTCTTCGACGCGGATAAGTACTCGCTTTTGCGACGGATTGGAACCAGCGGGAAAAACCACAGCCTGACGAGCCCCGGCGATTTTTCCATGCCGACTCACGTCGCGGTCGACAAAGACGGGAACGTTTACGTTACGGACACGCTGAACAACCGCGTGGAGATTTTCGATGCGGATGGGAATTTCATCAGCGAGTTCGGAAAACCCGGGGATGGCCCCGGGCATTTTGCGCGGCCCAAGGGAATTGCCCTCGATCGCGACGGGCACATCTGGGTTACGGATGAGGTTCAGAGCCGGGTGCAGGTTTTCGACAAAGAAGGCCGCTTGTTGCTCTACATGGGCGAACGCGGGTGGTACCCGGGACAATTTCAAGCTCTCTACGGAATTGCCGCGGACAACTACAACAACCGGATCATCACCAGCGAGCAGTTCCCGGGGCGGCTTCAGGTGTTCCGGTACGTAACGGACGCCGAAGCGGAGGCCGAAAAGGCGCGGCGCGACGCAGGCGGCAAGACGAACGAGCAGAAATCCGCCGACCCGAAGACGCAGAAAGGGAATACACCCGGCAAAGCCCAGGGGGCCTCGGGGTCATGACGGACAAAGAGTTTTGGCTTTCGAAAGAAAGCCATAACGGTGAGCGGCCATTCCGGCCGGAAGGCCCTCTCCGGTTAAGCTAGATCACTCCATCAAGGAAAGAAGAAATGAACTGTTCCAACCTACACAAGGAGGTTTCATGAAACGAACGGCAATTGCACTCCTCGTGATTCTGGCGGTGGCGGGAGTCGCCGCTGCTCAGGTCACGTCCCCAACGCAAGACGTTCTCGGCGCACACAACGTGTATGGCCGTGGCTGTATAGCCTGCCACGCGCCGCACAGCGGCGCCGCCGGTAACGGTGGTAAATCCAGCGCCAACAGCGGCAATTTTGCGCTGTGGGGCGAAGACATGTCTCCGCTCTACGGCCAGACGCTGAGTTTTGGCAATTCCGGCAGCTACGCAGTTACTCTGCCGAACTACCTCACCGGCGGTTACCCTGCCAGTCCCGATGACGGCTACTTCGGTATCATCACCTGCCTCAGCTGTCACGACGGCAACCTCGCGAAGTCCGGCATGATGAAAGGCACTACGGTTGAAACCGTGACTATCGCCGGGGCAACTTTCAATCCCCCCACACTGCTCGGAAATGACGGGTCGACTCCCGGGAATTACATGAACGACCACCCGGTGGGACCCTCGGCGACCGTTGGTTGCGGCGGCCCCTACAACTGGGACTGCACCGTGAACGCCAACGGCTCCATCAGCTTCTCCGGCCCCAACAGCACACAATTCATCGCCGACTACTATGACGTCACTTCAGGCAACGGGCCGATTGCGCACCTGGTTCTAGTGCCCGGATCGACACCTGGCTTCGCCGGGTCCGTGACGAGCAATTCGTGGGTCACCTGCACAACCTGCCACGACCAGCACGACATGTCGTACTTCAACACCGCCGCCTCCGGCTCCGCGGTGATTAAGCCGACGCACTTCTTTGTGCGTGGCTGGTACGATCCCGGAAACGCAGCCACCAGCAACAGCGCGGCCCAGTTCTGCCGTAGCTGCCACGGCGGCGAATCCAACGAAGCGCACGGCCAGACCGTACCGACCACCTAAGCCGATTCCCTCAGGGGAGGGCCAGGCCCTCCCCTGAGGTCTGGCCCTTCGCGATTAAGTTCAACGTCCCGGGGACCGCAGAAGGCCAGTCTGGAAAGAGTTTCTCCGGATTCGCGGTAGTGAAGAAGCGAGCTTCGAAGCCGGAGAAATTCGCCGGGGTCAGGTTGAACCCCGTGGATTGAACCATTCAGGGTTCCGTTTTTCAACAAGGAGAGCATATGAAGTTACGATTCGAGCGACCACTTGCTGACAAAGGTCCGCGTCATGTTCGAGAGAGCCGGGAAGGGCGGGGCTTTGGCCCCGCCATGGAGAACGGCCCATCATTGGGGGCTTTAGCCCCTGAGGCCAGATGGCTTCAGGGCCTAAAGGCCCAACTCGTCGGGCTTCCTGAGGCGGCGGGGCTGAAGCCCCGCCCTTCCAAGGTGCCACGTTGTGACGGCGTATTCCGTCATCAGGCATTAGCGGTCTACTTCCTAATTGCTTGCTGCGCGCCCGTGATAGCGCAGCAGAGCGCGCCTCCAACTCCATTCGCAAATGCACACCTCGCGAGCGCCCACGCTCCCTCTCTCCCCGCGCCCCGCTCGGTGGCGCGCGTGAACGGGGCAGTGCTGACCGATCGGGACTTGCTGCGGGAGATGTATACGATCTTTCCATATGCGAAGCAGCACAACGGAGGCTTTCCGCAAGCCATGGAAAGCGGCATTCGCCGTGGCGCCCTGAAGATGATCGAGTTCGAGGAACTGGTATACCAGGAAGCGAAGCGCCGCCAGATGACCATCACCCCGCAACGCATAGCGGCGTCCGAGAAGCAATTCCGCCAACGTTTTGAGAGCGAGCCACAGTATGAACTCTTCCTTCAGACGGAGGCCGGCGGTTCCGAGCAAGTCCTGCGCGCGAAGATCAAGAGGTCCCTGTTAATCGAAGAACTGCTGAAGGAAGAAGTGAACGATAAATCGCCGGTCAGCGTGGCGGAAGCGAAAGCGTTCTATGAGAAGAACCCCGAAGGCTTCAGACTGCCGGAGTCGTACGCGCTCCAGACCATCAGCATTCTGCCGCCCCGGGCGGCGGGCGCAAAGCTACCCAGTGCCGCGGCGACAACGCCGGAGCAGCTAAAACAGATGCGGGGGCGCGCGCAAGAGGCCCTGAAGCAGGCAAAAGCAACCAAGACCTTTGAAGAGTTCGGGCTTCTGGCGGAGAAGATTTCTGAAGACGACTACCGCGTGATGATGGGCGACCACCGCACTACAAAAACTGCGGATCTGCCGCCGGAGGTACTGGCGGTGGTATCGAAAATGCTCCCGGGACAGGTGAGCGATTTGATCGAGGCGGACGGAGTATTAACGATTGTGCGACTCAACGCTCACAACCCTTCGCGAATGCAGAAATTTACGGAAGTCCAGGAAGAATTGAGAACACGAATGCAAAGCAACAAGGCCGAACAACTGCGGCATGAGTTGGATGCGCGATTGAGGAAAAACGCGAAGATCGAAGAACTGTAGAGCGGCGGTATGACGACGGCGGTTCGAGCACGGTGGATTGGATGGGTCGCGGCAGCGCTCGTGTGGTGCTGCGTGCCTGGGTGGGCCCAGGTGAAGGTGGGTGATCAGTTGGCGCTCAACCTGGGCGGCAGCGCCACCGCCGGATACTCGGGAAGCCTTACCAATCAAGGCCCCTCCAGCAACGGGCTCATCTTCGGGGGAAACGCGAATCTCTCCGGTTATTATCACAGCGCACAATTTCTCTCATTCGATGTAAGTCCTTTCTACAACGAGTCGAGAAATGATTCCAACTACCAATCCCTCACCAACAGCTCCGGGGTCAACGCGAGCACAACGATCTTTGGCGGAAGCAAGTATCCGGGCTATGTCAATTACAGCGACGCGTACAACAGCGAAGGTAACTTTTCCGTGCCCGGAATAGGAAACTACAGAACCAACGGGAACGGTCAGACACTGGGAGTGGGCTGGTCCGGCAATCCCACGGGCCTGCCCAGCTTTGCGGTAGGTTACCAGCTCGGAACCAACGACTATTCGCTCTACGGAACGAGTGGTGAAGACCACACCCAATTTCAGTCGGTTTTCGCCACTTCGACTTATTCGCTGGCGGGATTTCGTTTGGGCGGAGGATATCACTACACGAACGCAAGCTACACCCTGCCCGATATTCTATCCGGCGAGTCGGTTTCATCGACTCAATCGAACAGCTCAACGTACAACTTCAACGTGTCTCGCAACCTGGCATACGACGGCAGCACCTGGGCGAATTACACGAGGACCACGACGGGATATGATGCCCTGGGGGCAAAGGATTCACAGACGGCTGACGTGGTGACGGGCGGAGTGGCCTTGAAGCCGGCCGAGAAGCTGAGTCTCGACTTCAGCGCCGATTACGACGATAATCTTGCCGGCACCGTGTTCCAGGCCGCGACCACCGCCGGGTCGCTCCTTCCGTTGTCGCTCCCCGAGGAAAAGTCGAATTCCTGGGGGGTGTTCGGACAGACGCAATACACCCCCGTTGATCGGTTCACGCTCTCGGGCAGCATATCACACCGGCAGCAACTGTTTCTGGGAACGGCTTACGATTCCACAGCCTACAGCGGCGGCGCCTCTTACGGGCACGAGGTGCTGGGCGGCCAGTTTACGACCAATACGATTGCTACGGAAAGCGAACTGGGTAACAACTACGGCTCCATGCTGGGAGTGTTGAGCAACGCCATTTACGTTCGGCGGCTCGGCAAATGGAACTTCAGCGGCTCGGCGGGTTATTCACGAAATACCCAGACGATCCTCATCGCTTATACGACCTCCGGCTACAGCTTCTCGACTTCGGTATCCCGGCGCATCCGGAGCTTGATCTGGAGTGGAACCGCCGCCGGCAGCAAGAGCATCGTGAACCAATACCAGGGCTCGAACACGCTTGCACAAAACTACTCGATGGGGCTCGCCCACCGATGGCTCGGCGTGAGCGGCGGCTATTCGAAGTCCAGCGGCCTGGGCCTCTTCACGGCGCAGGGGATCGCTCCCCTGCCGACGGGCGTGCCGCCGACGCTGCTTCCTTCCACGGTGTTGTACGGGGGCAGAACCTACTCGGTAGGCGTGGGAAGCGCGCCTGTCCGGGGGCTCACCTTCAGCGGCAGCTTTGCCGACGCGAGAAGCAATACCAATAACGGGTTGCTCTCCTCAAATAATCATACGCAAGAGGCCAGCGCGTACCTGCAATACAAGTTTCGCAAAGTGTTCTTCACTGCGGGTTATAGCCGATTGCTGCAAGGGTTCAGCGCCAGTCCCCTGCCGCCGGCCCTGGTCAGCACGTATTACGTCGGGTTATCCAGATGGTTCAACTTCTTCTGAGGCAGATGGGCAGATCGGCAGGTCGGCAGATGGCAGGTAGCAAGATTGTGAATGGAGTAGGGATGAGTGGATTGGCAGACAGGCAGATGCACAGCTCGGCGGGAACGCAGACGGGGCAGTCATCTTATCCCTCCGGCCCATCTGCCCATCTGCCCAGTTGCCGACCTGCCCACCTGCCCATCTGCCTGCTGGTCTTTCTGCTGGTTCCCGGCCTCGCGGCGGCACGGTCAAAAGCTAATGCGGCTGGACCGGTGACCGTGCCTCAACTTGAACTCGAGGGCGGCCGCACGCTGCGCTACGAGGGCAGCTTCACCTCGGAGAAAGAGGTTAAGACCAAGCACAGCTTCTGGGGCCGCCTGCTCGACGCGGTGGCGGGCGAACCTGATTTTCACGGCCTGATTAATCCCTACAGCGTGGTGACTGATTCGAGGGACCGCATCATCGTGACCGACCCCGGCGCCGCCGGAATTCACATCTTTGATTTCACCCAGCACAAGTACAAGTTCATTTCGCACCAGAAATCGACCGACGGGATGGTGTCCCCTCAATGCGTCGCCGTCGATGCTGCTGACAACATCTATGTAACCGATTCCTACGCCGGCAAGATCTTTGTCTTCGATGCCGGCGGGAAGTTTCAGCGGGTACTGGGCAGCGTCAAGGGCGAGGGTTACTTCAAACGATCAACGGGCATCGCCGTCGACTCCCAGGCCCAGCGGATCTATGTGGCGGACACCTTGCGCCACCTCATTTTCGTTCTCGATATGGACGGCAAAGTGCTCCAGAAGATCGGCAGGGGCGGCACAGGCGAGGGCCAATTTAACTTCCCCACTGAATTGCGGCTGGCAGGTCAGGATTTGCTGGTTGTTGACGCCATGAATTTCCGCGTGCAGGTGATGGATCGATCGGGAAAGTTCCAGTACGCCATCGGGCAGGCCGGTGATGAGGCTGGCGCAATGTTTCGCCCCAAGGGAGTCGGCATGGATTCCGAAGGCCATCTCTACGTCGTCGAGGGCCTCAAAGGGCAGGTGCAGGTCTTCGACCGGCAGGGCCGGCTGCTCTACTTCTTTGGGCAGAAAGGCTCGGGGTTCGGGGAATTTCAATTGCCGGCGGGTTTGTTCATCGATTCCAAGGATCGCGTGTTTGTGGTCGATTCCTTCAATCGCCGGGTGCAGGTCTTCCAGTACTCAGCGCAACAATCAGCGGCAAGTGGGCAGATCGGCAGGTAGGCAGGTCGGCGGGTAAGCAAATGGGCAAACGGATAGCCAGGCAGGTCGGCAGGTGGGCAGGTAGGCAGATGGGGAAGTCTCCACTGCCGACCCCCCGATCTTCCTATCTGCCCACCTGCCTATCTGCCTACTTGCCCACTTTGTGCCTTAGTGCCTTGGTGGTGATCTCCTTCGCCGGAGCGGTGCGTGCCCAGAACGATGTGATCGGCTCGCACGACCTGTCGCCGGCCGGCGCTTCGCCCGTAAAGGGCGGCCTCTCCGGTTCCTGCCTGTATTGCCATGCTCCGCACTCAGGCTTGAATGGCGCGTCTAACGCGGGGCAGATGCCGCTCTGGAACACGAAACTTTCGAACGTCCAGGCTTACACCGTTTATTCGAGTTCGACTCTGGTTAACAAGATAAACCCGTCGCCGCCTCTGGGCACGGACAGCACCCTCTGCCTGAGCTGCCACGACGGCACGGTTGCGGGGTCGCCCGGCGCAACCGTTGCCTACGGCCAGATTCCGATGACGGGCAAGATGCGTTGCGAGGATGTGTTTGGCACCAGCCTCAAAGCGACGCATCCGGTCAGCTTTGTCCTTCCGTTTGTGGCGGCCCCAGACCTGATTTCGCAGTTGACTTCCAATCCGCCCTCGACGGCGGACACGACGGGCGCCGTGCGGCTCATCAACGGAAACGTCGAGTGTACGAGCTGCCACAATCCTCACGTGCAGAAGCTCGACCCGAACACTCCGAAGTTTCTCGCCATTAATAACTCCTCGAGCGCGCTCTGCCTTGCCTGCCACAGCACCGTCCCCAAGGCAAGGGGCATGGGTGTGACCAATGTGCTGGAGGCAACCCATGGATTGAGTCGCGCCATCGGGAGCGCCGAGACCGGGGGCACAACTTCGCGCACGTCCAATCCCCTGGCGGCATGGAAGACCAGCATTCACGCTACGGCCACCAACAAGCTGTCGCCCCAGTTGGCCGTTCAAGACAATCTGCTATCTGCGAACCCCGGTGCAACGGCCGCCCGGCAGGTATCCATGGGATCCTACGGCTCGGTATCGCGCAACGGTTGCCTGTCGTGCCATGCGCCTCACAACGCCCAGGGGGCCGGTTCACTCCTTCAGGAGATGGACGACCAGACGTGCATCACCTGCCACAACGGAAGCGCGGTCGTCTCACCGCCGATACCCAACGTTCTGGCCGAAATGGTTGCCCCGAAATATGGCCATGCGCTTTCGGTGGCGAACTCCCCACACCGCCCGAACGAGAGCGTATTGCTGAATCAAGACATCCATGTGACCTGCGTCGACTGCCATAATCCCCATTCCTCCACTCGGGTCTCGAGCTTCCCTGCCGGGCCTGCGATTCGCCCCTCGCAAGCGCTGGTCATGGGGATCAGCGCCACGGACGGCGCAACCATCGTTGATCCCGCCGTCAACCAGTACGAGAACTGCCTGCGCTGTCATGGCACGAGCACGGGAAAGAAAACGACCGTCAATTTCGGCTATTTGCCCGTTCGAGTGGTTTCCGCCACCGATCGCTTGAACGTTATTCCCGAATTCGACTCGACCCTGAGATCGAGCCATCCGGTTTTCCATGACCGCGCGAGCGTGCTCCCACAGCCCAGCCTCCGGCCCAACATGCTGAATCTGGATGGCAGGACTTCGGGCCGCAGCATGGGTCTGCGGATTCTCTGCACCGATTGTCATAACAGCGACGACAATCGCGAGTTCGGCGGCAACGGGCCCAACGGCCCGCACGGGTCGGCGTTTGTGCATATCCTGGAGCGACGATATGAGTTCAGCCAAGCGCCGGTGGCGGGCAAGCTCGTCACGAATCTCTTCCCCAATCCCAACTTGAGCGCCCAGGGTGGCTCGAACGGCGGCCCTTACGCGCTGTGCGCAAAATGCCACGATCTTACGCAGATAATGAATAGCGCCAGCTTCAGCGAACATTCTCGCCATGTGGTCCAGGATGGGTTCTCGTGCTCGGTGTGCCATACGGCGCATGGCACGGGTGCTCAGTCCGGGACTGTTTCCGGCGATCGCTTGGTGAACTTTGATATTCGAGTCGTCGCCCCTAATGGAGCAGGTCCGATCTCCTTCAACCGGGCCACTAATTCCTGCACCCTGACTTGCCACGATCACGGCCACGGGCGGCAGGAAATAGTCTCCCCGGCGAGAGTCGGCCGAATACGTTAAGGAAATCTGAAATCGCAGATTTCAATTTTGAGATACAGCGGTGATTTGAAATTGATCTATCCCAAATCTCAAATTTCAAATCCAGCAATGATTTGAGATTTGGCAATGAACTTGATGCTGTTTCAGCTTTGAGATTCAGCAATGAACCTGGTCCTCATTGGCGTCAATCATCGCACCGCTCCCGTCGACATTCGTGAGCGCTTGAATATCCCCGAGTCGCGCCTCCCGGCGGCGGTTTCGGCCCTGCTCCGCCGGGAAGGCATCCGCGAAGCGCTGATACTTTCCACCTGCAACCGTGTTGAGGTGCTGGTTTCGGCGGAGGACGCAGCCGACGCCAAAATGATCATTGAACAATTCCTGGCCGACCATCTCGGCTTCGAACTGGGCCCCTACCGACACTTCTTTTACGACTATCACCAGCAGGAAGCGGTGCATCACTTGTTTCGGGTGGCCGCCAGTCTTGATTCGATGGTTCTGGGCGAGCCGCAAATCCTCGGACAGTTGAAGCGAGCGTTTCAGGTCGCGAACGAAGCAGGCGCGCTGAATGGCACGCTCAAGGAAATCGTGAACCAGGCGCTGGCGGTAGCAAAGCGGGTGCGGCGGGAGACAGCGCTCGGCAGTGCCGCAGTCTCGGTTTCATACGCTGCCGTTGAGTTGGCCAAGAAAATTTTCGGCAGCCTCGAACGCAAGACTATTTTCATCATCGGCGCGGGCAAGATGAGCGAACTCGCCGCCCGGCACCTCATTCGCAGCGGCGCCGGCACGATTTATGTAACGAATCGCACCTACGAGCGCGCCGTGCAACTTGCCTCGGCCTTTCGCGGCACGGCCGTTCCCTTCGACCAGCTCTTTGAGTACCTCGCCAAGGCGGATATCGTCATCAGCTCCACCGGCGCGCCCGGGTACATTGTTAATAAGGAACTGGCCGCGAGAGCGCTTGCGGCTCGCCGGAACCGCCCGATGTTCTTTGTGGACATCGCTGTCCCGCGCGATATCGACCCGCAGGTGCACGAACTCGACAACACCTTCGTGTACAATGTTGACGATCTTCAACAGGTGGTGGAATCCAACAAGAAACAGCGCGAGCGAGAAGCCGTGTGGGCGGAAGAGATTGTGAACGACGAAGTGCGGAAGACCATGCGCCGCCTCGCCTCACGCGACCTTACGCCTACGATTGTGGCCCTCGAGGATCGGCTGAACGCCATCCGACAAGGTGAGATGGAACGCTTCGGGAGCCGCCTGGCCGGCCTGACCCTCGAGCAGCGCCAGGCCATCGAAGCCCTCACCCGCGGTTTTCTGAACAAAATCCTGCACGGCCCCATCAGCGAACTCAAGAGTGGCGCCGGCCTGCCGGAGCAGGTGGACCGGGTAAGGCTGGTCCAAAGGATTTTTCGACTCGCCGAAACGCAGTGAATTTCCTCACTCGCTTGCCCCTGCAATCCCCACGCAATTAATCCCGAATTCCGAAGTCGAATTTGGCGCTCACAGGCCAAGTCGTTGTAACTGAATCGCCTGCCTTGATAACCTCGAGAACGGAAGCGGTGTTTGGATTCTTCGGAAGTAACCCCTCACCCGTCTCCGTCAGCTGACGGACTGATGACTACGTCGGCTGCGGGTCACCCTCTCCCCAAGGGAGAGGGCGGTCAACGATGATCGATTTCAGCCCTCTCCTCTGGGGAGAGGGTGGCGAGAGTAGCGAGCCGGGTGAGGGGTTTCTTCGCACAGAGCCTCGGGAAAAAGGCAACAAAAAGGTTGCACTTTCCTCTAGGCCCTGCTAATCTGCAACCTGGAGGTTGCACAACATGGAACACCGAATCGAGAAGCGCATTGAGCTGAAGGCGCCGGTTTCGCGGGTCTGGCGCGCCCTGACGGATTACCGCGAGTTCGGCGAGTGGTTTCGCGTGAAACTGGAGGGCCCCTTCGTGCCGGGCCAGGTCTCGCGCGGTCACATCACTCACCCTGGGTACGAACACGTCAAATGGGAAGCGGTGGTCGAGAAAATGGAGCCGGAAAGTCTCTTCTCTTTCACCTGGCACCCTTATTCCGTCGATCCCAAGATCGATTACTCGAAAGAAACGCCCACCCTGGTCGAATTCCGGCTGGAGAAGACTCCGGGCGGTACGCTGCTGCTGCTCACCGAGTCCGGCTTCGACAAGATCCCGAGCTACCGCCGCGACGAAGCGTACCGCATGAATGAAGGCGGGTGGAGCGCGCAGATGAAGAACATCGAGAGCTATGTCACGCCCAAGCCATAGCCGCAGCAACCCGAGACCGCGGGCGCCTGCTCACGTCTTTGCCGCGCTGGGGGACCAAACCCGGCTCCTGCTGGTGAGGAAACTCTGCGGCGGTGAGCCGCGTTCGATCTCTCAGCTCACCCGGGGCTCCAGGCTCACCCGGCAGGCCATTACAAAGCACCTTCGAGTGTTGGAGAACGCGAAGATCGTGCGCTGCGTCCGCTCCGGCCGAGAAAGCCTGTTTGAGTTCAATCCTCAGTCCATGGAAGAACTCAAGCAGTACCTCGAGTTCGTGTCCGTCGAGTGGGATCAGGCGCTGGCCAGGTTAAAGTCGTTCGTGGAGACTTGACGATAGACGCTGCGGCGGGCTCGGCGGCACCACCCCCAACCCCTCCTCATCTGAGGAGGGGAGTCCACGGCTCCCCTCCTTGCATAAGGAGGGGTCAGGGGTGGTTGATGCCCTGGGAGCTGCTTCAAAACCCTCTGTACCCGCTTGCAGCAGGGCTAGTCTACTACGCGCCAAGCCGCGCTCCCCGGAGGGGAGCAAATTGAGTAGTCCGTCGGCTGACGGATGAAACGCCCGGACCCGACCCCAGACCCCGCCTTCGGCACCCCTCTCCCCGCCGGCGGGGAGAGGGGAAAGGGGGTGAGCGGGGCGGCGTTTTCGGGGGCGTTGCCCCCGGCTACTCATGTTCAGCCCCTGCGGGGCTGAGAGCTCGGGTGGTAGCCGAGGATCCTGGGCGGCATTCAGCAATCTTTCCTCTGCCGGGCGGTTTTGAAACATCTTCTGGTCTTACGCGCCGAAGATTGCATTGATCTCCGCCGAACTCGCTGCGTCAGCAGCGAAACCAAAGCTGCCGCGCTCCCGCATCTCGCGGGCGGCGCGAAGGAAGGCGCCCAGTGCGGTTCGCGAGAGCGCACTGCCTACGCTCAGGCGTTTGACTCCGACCGCCGCCAGCTCCACCAGGGTTAGTTGCATGCCCGCGAGACCCACAAGCACGTTGACGGGGCGATCGACGGAACTGACGACGGCGGCGATGTCGTCCTTGGCAGCCAGGCCCGGCGCATACAGCACATCCGCGCCTGCCTCTTGATAAGCCTGCAACCGTGCGATCGTGTCCCGCAGGTCTGGCCGGCCGTGCAAGTAGTTCTCGGCGCGCGCCGTCAGGGTGAACGGAAAAGGAAGCAGGCGCGCCGCAGCCGCGCCGGCGCGGATTCGCTCCATCGCCTGCTGCTTCTCGTAAATCGGGTGGTCCGCGCGCCCGGTGGAGTCTTCAATCGAGCAGCCGACGACACCCGCGGCGGCCGCCAGCCGCACAGTCTCGGCAACCGTCTCAGGCGCGTCGCCAAAGCCGTTTTCGAGGTCTGCGCTCACCGGCAAGCTGGTGGCGGATGCAATTGCGGCGGCGTACGCCAGGCTCGCCTCGCGGCCCACCGTCTGGTCGCACTGCCCGACCGAGAAGGCGTAACCCGCACTGGTCGTAGCCAGCGCCTCGAACCCGAGATGCGCCAGCAGGCGCGCCGTCCCCACGTCCCACGGGTTGGGAATAATGAATGCTCCGTCACGCTCGTGGAGCGCCCGGAAGGCTCGCCCCTTGTCGGCTTGCGTCGCTGCCGCCGTTGTCATCAAACCCTCCGCTTTAGGTTTGGTTGTCATTCCGAGCGAAGCGAGCATTCATCGCGCGCTCGTAATTCTGCCGAAACAACTGAATCACGTTCGCGACCTCTCGATCCGTTCGCATCGGAACCGTGACCCATCCTGAATCGGGCAGGACGTGGTGAGGCCGCGCGCGACCGGCCGCAATCAATTGGTCGCGGATGGCACGAGGGAACGGCAGGTCGGCGATGGTCGTGTGGATGTGGCCGAGTTCGCGCCGCCCGAAGCGAAACTCGACTCCGCCGAAGCGATGGGAGTGGACCGTCACGCCCTCCCAGGATGACACTCCACGATTTACAGCCTCGCCTGTCACGGCCGGGTCTACCGGCTGAGGCGAATTGCTGTGGCCACGGTCTCCGGCATCCGGGTGACGTGCTTCGCCAAAAGCCATCGTGCCAAGAGCCATTTCGCTTACCCTGAGGCCGCTCGTGCCGAGCAGACGGTATCTCATCGCAGCGCTATCCTCCTCGGTTCCGGTTTTGATGCCCATTCAGCCCGTCACTATGAAGGATGTTGGTCCGCGTGAAAAAGTTGCGGAGGCGCGCAGACCAGTCGAACAAGATGCCGGACCTTGTCATCCTGAGCAAAGCGAAGGATCCCTGCAGTTGTTCGTAAGTCGTTGAACTCGAAACGAACTGCCGGGATCCTTCGCTTCGCTCCGGATGACAATCGCATGATGGGGACTGGTTATTCCTGCGATCGCTGGACGCGATGGGGGCTGATCAGTTTGGCCAGTTCACGCTCTGAGATCTGGGAGACCTTTTCCATGTATTCACAGATCAACTGCAAATCTTTGTCGGAGTATTCCTCCATCAAATCCAGGTAGGCCCTGCCGATCGCTTCGTACTTGGGAGTCAGGGGCTCAAGGCTTTCCGGGCGCACCCGGACGTAAACCTTGCGGCGGTCCTCGGTGTCGCGCACGCGCTCGACGAAGCGGCGCTTTTCGAGGCGATCGAGAATATGCGTGATGGCGCCGGTGGTGAGCCCGGTCATCTCAGAAAGCCAGCCTGCCGTGACCGAGCCGCCCGGCCCGCGCAGGATCAGGTCGATGCACTTGGTATCCGTGGCGTTGAGGCCGACGCTCTGGGCGATGGCTTGATGGAGAAAGACGGTCTGCGTGCTCATGATCCTGCCGAGATCCCAAAGCCTGTCGAGGAGCTCGCGTCGAGCGCGGCGCTGCGGGCCGCTTTTGGATTTCGTGGTTCTTCTCGAATCGGGAGTTGACATGCGATACCTGCATTGGTAAGATAAATACCTGCATATTTAAGATGCTGTGCTATTGAGATAATAGCCCAAATCTCGCAAAGGAGCAAATCATGCTGGCTGTAGATCAGAAACCGTGGAAAGGGCAAGGCATGGAAGGCTGGACGGCCCGTTGGTATACGCGCACCCGGCGGAACGACATTGAAGATTTTCGCCGCCAGGCGAGGTCGGCAGCGGCGCATTTGAGAAGCGGCTGCGACGTGCTGGAAGTCGCGCCGGGGCCGGGGTTTTTCGCCGTCGAATTGGCTAAGCTGGGCGATTTCAAGATTACGGGATTGGACATCAGCCGCACGCTGGTGGACATCGCAGCCGGGAACGCCCGGGAGGCCGGTGTCAAAGTCGATTTCCGCCAGGGAAACGCGTCTGCGATGCCGTTTGCCGACGGCTCGTTCGATTTCATCTATTGCTCGGCGGCGTTCAAGAACTTCTCGCAACCGGTTCAGGCGCTCGATGAAATGCATCGCGTATTGCGCCCCGGCGGCGAAGCCGTGATCCAGGACCTTCGCAAGGATGTCTCGCTCGACGAGATCAATACTTACGTCAGCCAAAGCGGCCGAAGCGGCTTCGATACCTGGCTGACAAAAATGGCCTTTCGTTTTATGCTGATCAAGCGGGCTTATACCCAAGAGGAGTTTCTCCGCATGGCGGAAAAAAGCCGCTTCGGCGCATGCCGGATCGATACCGGCCCGATCGGCCTTGAGGTGCGATTCACCAAGCCGGCGCGAACGGTCTAGCGGTTAGCCGAATTACTAAGCTAACTTATTCGTCGGAAGCGGAAGGGCGGGGCTTCAGCCCCGCCGTTAATATCGCGAGGTAATTGCGGGGCTTTAGCCCCTGAAGCGGATTGACTTCAGGGCCTGAAGGCCCTTCCAACACTGCAACCATGGACGGCGGGGCTAAAGCCCCGCCCTTCCGAGGACGACTGAAATTGCGCTCATCAAACCAACCAAGAACTAGCGGAAGCGCAGGTCAAGGGCGCAGTTGGTGATTGGCAACACACTCAACAACGCGAGGTGGCAAACATGGACTATCGGCAACTCGGCCATTCCGGATTGAAAGTCCCGGCGCTCGGTCTTGGCACCGGCACGTTCGGCGGCGGAAACGAATTCTTTCGAGCCTGGGGCCAGACAGACGTTAATGAAGCCAAACGCCTGATCGCGATCTGTCTTGAAGCGGGCGTGAATCTCTTCGATACGGCGGACGTTTATTCGAACGGCCTATCGGAAGAGATTCTGGGCAAAGCGATCGAGGGCAAGAGACGTGAAGTTCTCATTTCCACCAAGACGACTTTCCGCTTCGGCGATGGGGCGAACGATGTCGGCTCTTCCCGCTATCACATATTGAGCGCCTGCGAAGCAAGCCTGCGCCGCCTGGGCACGGACTATATTGATGTTTATCACATGCACGGTTTCGATGCGCTCACTCCGGTAGAGGAGACCATCGAAACTCTCGATTCGCTGGTGAAGAGCGGGAAGGTCCGCTACATCGCCTGCTCTAATTTTTCCGGCTGGCACCTCATGAAGTCGATCGCTGCCTCGGAAAGATACGGATGGGCTCGCTACGTCGCCCATCAGGTGTATTACTCGTTGGCGAATCGGGAGTACGAATGGGAATTGATGCCCCTGGGAATCGATCAGAAGGTGGGTGCGCTCATCTGGAGCCCGCTCGGTTGGGGACGACTGACGGGCAAAGTGCGAAGAGGCCAGCCGCTGCCGGCGCAAAGCCGCCTTCACAAGACGGCTGACCAGGGGCCGCCGATTCCTGCCGAACACGTCTATAAAGTTGTGGAGGCCATCGACGCGATCTCAGCCGAGACCGGCAAAAGCGTTCCTCAGATCGCCCTTAATTGGCTCTTGCAACGCCCTACGGTTTCGAGCGTGATCCTCGGCGCCCGCAATGAAGAACAACTGCGGCAGAACCTGGGGGCCGCAGGGTGGAATCTCACGCCAGAGCAAATCAGCACGCTGGATGCCGCCAGCGCAACGACCCCGATGTACCCATACTGGCACCAACGCCTGTTCACGGAACGAAATCCCTTACCGGTTTGACCAGGTGCGCATTTTGGGCCACGCCCACCACCCCCTACCCCTCCTCAACGAGGAGGGGAGTCTCCTGGCTAGTTCCCCTCCTTGGTAAGGAGGGGGTAGGGGGTGGTTGTCGCAAGGTACGCCTGGTGTCGCGTCTCAATAATTCGCAATATCAGTCGAGACGATTCGGCCACGCGTCAGCAGCCCCGTCAGGGGCGCCATAAAGTAGCCCAGGGCGTGAGCCCTGGGTTTGACGGCCCTCACCCCGCC
>Ga0209517_10001489_pt1 | contig 35233 bp, 26 predicted proteins | sample PeaSoiMetSII2010_FD_187695 | JGI IMG/M metagenome (GOLD analysis project Ga0209517, IMG submission 187695) | Peat soil microbial communities from Weissenstadt, Germany - SII-2010 (SPAdes) (version 2) | ecosystem: Environmental > Terrestrial > Soil > Wetlands > Peat | place: Germany... | reverse complement strand
GCGCATTGTGCGCCGGAAACCAAGGGAGGTGCGCTGGCTGTGAATACGCAACCTTAGCCGAGTCACTGCTCATCTTTCACATTGCCGCTGACGAAGCCGATTAGCTCATCCCACCAGGAGGAATTGGCATACACATACCAATCATTGTGCCCGGCTCCTTCAATGGTCCACATTCTTTTGGCGTTGGCCGGCAGCGAATTGTACAGATTCCCGGCATGTTTTATCGGAATTATTTCATCTCGCCCTGCTGCAACTACAGCTATCTTCCCCTTGAAGGAGATAAGATTTTTGATGCTGTCATACTTGTCCGATAGCAACAGCCGCACCGGTAGAAGAGGGAATTTCTCTTTAGCAACTGATTCAAGAGTGTCCCAGGGCGTAATTAGAACTATCCCATCTATTTTGACCGATGCATGCCCGGCTACAGCGGCGGCAACTCCGGAGCCCAATGATTCTCCCAGAATGTAAAGTGGGCCACCGTATTCTTCGAATGCAAGATGTACTGTCTCGATCCCATCGGCGACGAATGCCCTTTCCCCCAGTTTTCCCTTGCGCCCGCCATACATGGGGTATTCGGCCAGTATGACGCGATAGCCTCGCACACCAAGTGCATCCGGATAAAACTTTCTATCGGCGGCAGTACCTCCATTGCCATGGAACACAATAACCGTACCCTTGCAGGGTCTTGGTTCGTTTGTGGCGGTCAGGCCACGGTAATCATCCCCGGATGATTGCCACAGCTTGGTACTGCTTGCCAGGAGTGATTCTTCAGTAGGCTTGAATGGACTGGGATAATAGAGGAGCCTGTACTGAAGATTGTAGATCGCGCAACTTACGAGTATTAAGAGTGATACTGCTATGGCTGCGAGCACGGAAAATCGAACCCTTTGCTTTCTTGATTTGGAGGGAAGCTTCATATATTGCCATCAACTCCGATGTACCGTCAGTTTACCCTCTTATATCGGCAGAAGTTTGAGCAGCGCGGCGATTCCCGCAGCTTCCTCTTTGCTCAAATCTCCGATTTGCCCCCTTCTTTCAGCCATGCTCCGAAAACGCGTAAAGTCCGTAGGCAGGGTCTCGTTGTCCACCAGGAAGGCGATCTTCTGGATAATTCCCCGAATTTCTTCCGGGCTTCTTACCCTTCCTGATCCTGATGTTCTGACAAAAATATCAATTTTGATCTTCCCTTTGGCGGTGTTATATTCCAGGTCTTTCACACGATGGAGCGCAAGGATGGCATAGTCGCCAAGGGCTTGCCAAAAAACTTCATCATAGCCCCGCCAGGTGGGTAAATAGAGGCGAAGCAAGGCAGGTCTTTGATTCCCATCCATTAGAACGGTTTTATAAAGCACGACCGGCAAACCTTCAACTTCTTCTTTGCTTATGCTATCGAGCAGCTCAAACATTACCCGCCTTTGTAACTTACGCAGGCGCTTATCGAATTGCTCCAGCAGACCGCCTTGACCGGGGATAGTGCCCACAGTTTCCAAAATTTTTTGAATTGCCGTTTCCATACCCACCGTTCCTCCTTAAGAACCACAATGGCAGCGATACCGATAAGACTCGGGGTTGGGGCTTGGCGATCATGGCCAAAGCTTTTCAGTTGGCGTTTTTTTCTTTTCAGCCTTCCCTGCCATTATACGTAATAAAATGATGATTGCCCCCTGAAAATAGAGGCATTCCCCCGGCTTTCCGGTCGAAAGCGGAGTGGTCCATTCGGATGTACTCAGAAAGAAAATAAGGGTGAAAGTCACCCGATGCCAAGGGTCATCGATCCGGACACAATCCTGTTTGTGGTGCAATGGGGTGAAGAGGTGAACCGGACAAGGGTTGGAACACAGGTGTGGAACCATGTAACGTCTGGGTATGGTCCAGCAGGGCGATGAAAATTATTGGAATTCACACATCAGGGCGAAAAACACTGTAGACGTCACCAAGCCTGCCCCGGAGCTGTCCAGCCCGGGGGCCTGGGTCCAATGTCTTTTGCTTTAAAAGCAATCACCCTGTCAGTGAAAAATGTCTATGGGGATATTTCCCCTTTTCTTAATTACACCCAATGCTCGCTACTGGCAACGCCCGTTGCTGCAGGTCAGGCCCGGAGCACACGGTGGGTTGCCTATTCCGCACGGCTCCATTGCCTTCCGGAACCAGACACATGTCCCATTCTGGCACCAAAGGCCTTCGCAACAAGCTGTTGGCTGGTTGATTAGTGCGGTTCCACAGGGCTTGTTGAACTCTTGGCACGCTGCGCCCTGAGCGACGATGAAACTGCTCAAGCTGCTTGCGTGTGTGGTATTTTCCTGCAAACCTTTCCACAAGAGGTCAGCACTCCCCTGATCGGCCGCTAGCGACCATTGGCCAAGACAAAACAAGAACAACAACAAGCTAAGTAATACAGAGTAACGCTTCATTTGTAAGCCTCCCTTTTGGTAAGGCCGTAAGGTGGTAAGATGGTAAGGTGATGAGGTGATAAGAACTCGCTTTCTGAGGTTGAAGCTAGCAACTGTTTTAGATTGTGTAAAGGGTGTTTTGGGGTTACTGAGTGGTACCGCCTTCTTGTAATTGACAGACAGCCTCAATTTGCCAGCGAGCCCGTATGGTCGTCCCTTCGCCAGGGGTAGACTCGATCGAGAAAGTACCCTTTGTCAGTTCGGCCCTTTCCCGCATGCTGGTAAGGCCAAGACTTTTAAAAGTACAGGTCTTAAGGATTAGGTCCAGATCCATTCCCACGCCGTCATCGGAAACGATCAGCTCAATCCAATCCCCATTCTTTGAGAGCGACATGTCAACCCACTCAGCCTTGCTGTGCTTGGCTATATTGTTCAGTGCCTCCTGGGCGATTCTAAAGATGTTTATCTTCAGACCTTCCGGAATTTCTTCTTCTGCGATTTCAGTTTCAAGCTCAATGTGGCGATCCGGATAAAAATTCATGCATTCCCGGCGCAGCCACTCAAGTGCTGCCGAAAGCCCTCTATTGTCAAGCATCGAGGGTCGCAAGCCCATGTAGATACTCCTGGTTTCATCGATTGACCGCTGGAGAATCGGCACGAACTGTTCCAGGTGGTTCAAGGCTGCATTGCCGGCGCCTTCATCCCTGAGCTTCAACGACATCTCTACCCAGAACTTAACAGCGGCAAGCGTCTGCCCGATACTGTCGTGGAGTTCGGAAGCGAGCCTTTTCCTCTCTTCCTCCTGAACTGAAATGAGTTTTGAAGGAATTTGCCGAAGTTCCCTGTTGGCCTCTTCCAACTCTGCCGTTCGCTCCCGGACCCGCGACTCCAATTCATCGTGAGCTCTTTGCAGGTCGATTTCCGCCTGCTTGCGGGCATGGAAAGTTCTTAAGGTCTCTATTCCAAAAGAGAGGTTCACCCCAAGTTTAGTGAGAAGGTCTACATCGTCTCCGTCAAAAGCATCCGATTCCGCTGCATATATTGTCAAACTTCCAAGTATGCGACCTTCAACATGAAGAGGAAGTCCGATAACTGAGGCATAGCCTCGTTTGACAGCTTCCTCCCGCCAGGGGGCAAATTCCGATTGCCGCTCCACATTGCGCACGACGATGGGTATGCCCTTGCGAATGGAAGTCCCAGTAGGCCCTCGGCCCCGCTCGGTGTCTTCCCATGTGACATTGACTTTTTCCAGGTAGCCATCCTCATATCCATATCGGGCGACCGGCGTGACGGTTCGGTGAGCATCGTGTTCCGCATAGCCGACCCAGGCCATCCGGTAGCCGCCCACTTCGACGATAACCCGGCAAATCTCCTGGAGAAGCTGCGATTCATCCTTCACATGAATAAGAGCATTGTTGCACTCCCACAGAGCGTTGATTACGCGGTTGGCCTTGAGCACCGCCTCTTCGGCCTGCTTGCGTTCGTTGATGTCCAGAGCTTCGGCAATTAGAAAAGGAACCCCGCCGGCTTCATCCATAACGGGTTTCAAAGAAAAGTCCATGTGATGGAGACTTCCATCGGCTGAAGGATGGGTCACCTCGAAGCGCAGGAACATTCCTTCCGCAGCCTTCTTTACAGCCACGCGCAATGTTTCCCGCAGCTCCGTAGAGTGTGTCCACCAGGGAGTTTCCCAAAATGGCTTGCCTAAAACGTCCGATTCTTGGACCCCGGCGAACTGCAACGCGGTTTTATTTACCTCGATGAGTCTGCCGTCAACGGTCATTAACCCTATGAAGTGGAAAGTCTGGTCAAAGATCGCCCGGAACTTCCGCTCCCTTTCTTTTAAGGCCTCTTCCGTCCGCTTATGTTCTTCCAATTCTCGATTCAAGCGCTTTTTTCCCCGGCCATGCCGGCAATGAAATTAGCGAAGGCAACGTTGGAATCCAAAATCAGGAATTCATTGTACCACATTTCTGCTGTTAGCCAGGGGGGGCATTATCCGGCGCCCCACGGAACTGAGAAAAATCTCTGCCTCAATTTCCGGCGCCTTCCCGGAGGGACTTGAACATCCGATCTTTGAGCGCCACACGACCGGGACATTCCTTTAAAAGAAATTGGCCAGAAGAGGTTGATACATCTGCGCCTTGAAATATTCGGAATAAGGGGGGCATTTGGCAAGGAGCATAAAAGTGATTTTCCTGAAGTGATCCTTTTCTCCTTCCAGGCTGTCAAAATTTCCGCCCCCTTTGGAGATGATCAAATCGCAATTCTGAAATAATTCTCTTAGTTCAGAAGAACATCGGGAAAGGACGGTTCCCGGAACAGGCTGTTTCATTCCATTGGATATTACCGTAGCCACCCGGTCCATTCCCACTTCCAGGGCCTCGGTGATAGTGACGTCGTTTAAAGCCGGTACGCCCCTGACCACAAAAAAGACCCTGGGAGCATACAAGGCGTTTATGGTTTCGATCAGGACTTTGTCAAAAACGATTTCCCCGGCATTATCTCCCAGGTAGAGCAAGCTGCCGGCTTTGCCCAGTTTTTCCCGGAATGCCCTAAAATGTTTTTCAGCAACCTGATCTTTGAGTTGCTGTTCCAGGACATTTTCCACGTCTATCGAACGATCGGAGATCATCAGGTCAATAGAGTTTCCCATTATGGCCAGGTTAACGGCGCAAAACAAAGGATCATCCGATTGCTCAACCAATTGCTTTAATTTGGGATAGAGTTCAAGCGCCTTGGCGTTTTGTTCCTGCTTGAGGCTCCGAAAGGGATCCAGGGTGTGGAACTCCTCCATAATGATATCCATTACCGTTTCGATCGCTTCAGGACTGGTGATGCCCCAATTGAGCCCCCTCAGGGCCGGGATTTGAAGCACCCTGGTCATCAATTGTTTGATGACTTCCTCATCTGCGGTCAACTTTTTGATGGACGAGGTGGCCATCTTCAAGATGCAGGGTATGCAATCGGGTTTGAGTAACATGTTTGTCCCCTTTGTTAGGAAAATCAAAATCTTGGACAGGATTAACAGGATTTACAGGATTAAAAAAACAACCGATTTCTAAAGCCTACGGATCTTATCTTTTTGCGTCCTAATCCTGTTAATCCTGTCTAAAGCTTATCTTTGAGTATTCTGCGTATCTCAAAATCGACCGTGGCCCCCCGATCAAATCGTCGGATTGCGGCCGGGTTGTCAATCGGTGAATGACTACTTCGCAACAGCGCTTACCGCCGACAATGCGGCTTTAACGTCTTCAAGCGAATTGAAAGGCCCGAAGCTGAAGCGTAGTGCGCCACGAGGACTCGTCCCGAGGTCCTCATGCACCAGCGGCGCACAATGGAGGCCGCTCCTGGTTGCTATATTGAAATCGCCGTCCAGGATCGCTGCGAAATCTTCAGGATCGACATCTTCGGCATTACAGGTAAGAACGCCCAGGTGATTTTCAAGCGTGTCAGCGCAATACGTCCTCACCCTGTCAAGAGAGGCAAGTCCATCTCTGAGCGCCCTCGTAAGCGACATCTCGTGATTATAAATATTTTCCATTCCCTGCTGAGCAATGTACCGGAGTCCGGCGGAAAGTCCGATTATGCCCATAATGTTGAGTGTGCCGGGTTCGAGACGGTACGGATAGGCCCCGGGATGCTCCGGGCTTCGGGATTCGATGCCGGTTCCGCCAAACCTTGTGGGCTGGATTTCGATACCTTTCCGCAGTACGAGTCCTCCAATTCCCGTAGGCCCCAAAAGCGCCTTGTGGCCTGTAAACGCCACTGCGTGGAGATGCATGGTTTGCATGTCAATTGGTATTAGTCCCGCACTCTGGGACGCATCCAGCACCAGTGGAATACCACGATCCCGGCAAATGGAACCGACTTCCGATATGGGTTGGATCGTCCCAAGGACATTTGACACATGGTTGAGGATAACGAACCTGGTTTGAGGCTTGATAAGATCGGCCACCTCTTGAGGATCTATGAAACCGTTTCCGTCAAAGCGAACCAGATCGAAGGTGATCAGACCCCGGGCGCGTAAATGATGGAGAGGCCTCAGGACTGAATTATGCTCAAGGCGGGAACTCACTACGTGACATCCCGGTTGAATCAGACCTAGTATAATAGTGTTAAGGGCATCGGTAGAGTTATACGCGAAGGCCACGCGGTCGGGGTTGTCACCTCCGAAAAAGTTACTGACCTGTTGTCGAACCTCGTGGACAAAACTCTCGCACTGCACCGCCAGGTCATAGCTTCCGCGGCCGGGTGAAGCTCCAATTCGCGAATAGGTCCGGACCATCTCCTCCATGACCAGGGATGGTTTTGGAAAAGTGGTGGCGGCGTTGTCCAGGTAAATCAAATGTGAATGCGGGTCCATATAGGTATCAGCAACTCTTGGGATTGGGGAGCCCGGCCAGTCGTCTTGCGCCTCCCCGTATGCCTCCCGGGAAAAGGTGCTCGAGTTCGAGCAAGCTCACACCCGTTTGTTTTTTAATATCCCGATTCAGCGGGGCCCTGCCGTTTGCCAGATAAAATCCGCGGAGAAAATAGATCATTTCCCACTGTCGTTCTGTAAGCTCAGCGATGCCCATCTCCAGGGCAATTGTCTCTGCGATAGCCCTGCTCCAGCTTTCCGGGTTCAGAAAAAATCCTTCTTCGTCGAACGCCACCTCCTTGCCTTCGATTACCCTGGTCGTGAGATTATGCACCCTTTCGGGGCCTTTAACGACATCCGGCATCAGGGACCTTCCCGGGCGGTGGGACCGCCGGCCAGGTTCGCCACTCAAACTTTCGGCGGCGGCAAGAAAGATCCTTATTGACCCGCCTTTTCATGGTTTCAAGGTGTCCTTTGACTCATGAGGAATTGCCTCGAAAAGGGCTGCTGAGTTGCGCTTCGCTCCACCCATCCTACGGTTCTCCATCTGTAGACATTGTTTTAAGCTTTTCTCCGCATCTTCTGCGTCTCTCAAGATCGACCGTGGCCTCCCGAATAAATCGTTGGATTGCGGCCGGGTTGTCAATCGGTGAACTGCTACTTCTGTTTGCCCATTGCCCGCAGAACTCGCTGCGGGGTAGCTGGAAGGTCGCAAATGCGTTCCCCGCCCGTGGCGTTGCAGATAGCAGTTATTATAGCGGCACAAGTGGGTAAAAGCACAAATTCCCCAACGCCGACCGCACCCAGTGGTCCTTTTTTGCGTGGAGTCTGAAGCAGGATTATTTCCATATCAAAAGAGGTCTTAATTGTCGGGAACCTGCTCGAAATCCAGTCGTGCGTTTGTCCGTGAACGTAGTGCTCCCGCAGCGCCATTCCCGCACCCATGTCGAGTCCACCCTCTATCTGGCCTTCGACTATGCGCGGGTTAATGACGGTCCCGGGATCTACCACGGCGGTCATCTTCAATATATGGACCTCACCGGTTTGCGTGTCAACCTCGACTTCCGCCATCTGAACTCCGTGCACGCGTGACTCGTAAGGCACACCCTGACCCCTTTCAAGATCAATAGAGGTGGTTTCGGCAACCTTTGTCCCCATGTACCTGGTGGGTTTTCCCATAGCTGCCAGGCTCAGGCAGTCATTGGCGCCCGTTTCGGCCATAGCCTTTTTCAAGGCCTCGATTGCATTGACCAGAGCGCCCCCGCTCATGTAGGTGACCCGGCTGCCCGAGGCGGAGCTTGAATCCGGAGTGCTATCGGTGTCGCTGGTGACAAGACGGATCTTCCCGGGTGCAATGCCTGTCAGGTGGGATGCAACCTGAGTCAACATGGCGTCGTTGCCCTCGCCCGGATCTGATACGGACCCATAGACCGTGAGACCGCCGTCGGGCATGAGTTCCACTGCTACCTGGGAGCGGTCCGGGCCTCCCTTGCCGATTCCGAAGCTGCCCCCGGCAAGTCCCACTCCACGCCTGAACCGAGTGTCCGTTACTGCGGCACAATCTTTTTTGGCCCTTTCATAATGGCTTTTAATGGCCTCGAGGCATTCCCGATACGGCCACTGGTCCACCACTTGCCCCGTGGAGATCGACTGGCCGGGTTCGAGCGAATTCATAAGACGGAATTGCAACGGATCAAGGCCATAGCGTGCCGCCAACATTTCCATGGCTGATTCGAGGGCGAAATTCACCTGAGGCGGACCGGCTCCACGGGCGGCGCCTCCCGGCGGATTATTGGTGTAGACGAGCTTTGCGGCGGCAGCCACGCCGGGGATGTTATAGGACCCGCTCAGCATGTACAGGGCGCGATTTACGATCGATTTTCCCACTGAGACGTAAGCGCCGTTGTCCACGGTGAAATCAATCGAATATCCGGTGAGCTTGCCCGCATGATCGGCCCCGAGCCTCACATTCATATCGAATGGATGGCGTTTGGTGGTGATCCACATGGATTCGGTCAGACTGCACACATATCGCACGGGCCGCCGCACATGCAGGGCAGCGGCGGCAGCCAACCCTTCCGCGGTGATATCGGCTTTTATTCCGAACTGCCCACCGCTAAAGGCCTGATGGTATCGCATATTCTCCCATCCGAGCGCATCCTGCAGGGCCTTCAAGTGATAGTGAATGTTGATGCTTCGGCCTACTACCACGAGTTGAGGCTGCCCGCCATCCGGGTCTTCTTCGAAATAAGCCAGGGAGGCTTCCGGCTCAAGAGGTGACTGATGGATAGTTTGAGTGGAGAATCTTGCTTCCACCACCGTGTAAGAATTTTCCAGCGCTGTTTTTGCGTCCCCTTTGATCTGCGGTTGAGTATAGCAAAGATTGGGGATCCCTTCATGGATACGGATGCTTCCATCGGCCATTGCTTCTTGGGGAGTGTGGAGTTCCGGCAGGGGTTCGTATTCGACCAGCACAGCCAGGGCGCCTTCCAGAGCATGTTGCCTGGTATCGGCAATGACTGCCGCGACGGCATCGCCCATGACGTGCACCTTGTGTTCGCACAAGACCGGCTGGTCTTCTTTGAGCCGGTTTGTTCCCAGGATGTCCCTGGCTGTGAGTATTGCCGCCACACCGGGGAGCTTTTCGGCCTTTGAGGTATCTATGGACTTTATCAGGGCATGTGCGCAAGTGCAGCGCACCGCCGCGAGTTCCAATACGCCTTCCTTTAGTATGTCCGCGGTGAAAAGGGCCTTGCCCGTAGCCAGCAGGAGAGCATTCGGGCGTGGCAGAGAAACCCCTATTGTGCCAGCATCCGGGCCGGGATGGATATCGGCTGGGCGGGTTTCCCCTCTAAGAAAACTGCCCGCCAGCTTTACCGCATCGATAATCTTCTTATAGCCGGTGCACCGGCAAAGATTATGCGAAAGAGCTTTCTTAATGGTATCCGTATCCGGATCGGGGTTTTTCGCCAGGAGCGCCATGGAGGCCATGATCATCCCCGGAGTGCAGAAACCGCATTGAATCGCGCCGCTCAGGGCAAACGCCTCCTGAATGAGGTGCGGATTATCCGGTGTTCCAAGTCCTTCGATACTTATTACATCGGCCCCGTCCAGTTTCGAAACCCGAGTGAGGCAGGAACGCGTTGCCTTTTTATTGACGATAACCGTGCATGCGCCGCATTGTCCCTTGCGGTCGCATGATTGCTTTGTGCCCGTGAGGCCTTCGTTCTTGCGCAAAAAATCGATCAGGACCAGCTCATCTTCAACCACGCAGGTCTGCCGAATACCATTTAATGTAAAACTTACCTCTTTCATAGGAACTCCCCCGCGCGGACTGTAAGTTTTTCGAATACAACGTCACCCCGGCGAAGGCCGGGGTCCAGGCTGAGCTTGGAAGGACTGGATTCCGGCCTCAAAATCGACCGTGGCCCCACGCAGGAGCCATTTGGGTTGCGGCCGGGTTGTCAATCGCCGGAATGACGATGAGTGATGTCCCATCAGGGCTGACGGGATTAACTCAAATAATATTTATCTGCGCCCCCCCCTTAGCCGGGGCAATCGCCGCCGGCGCCGAGCACTCGACCTTGCGCGCTAAGCGCGCAAGGTCGAAATCCAGGGGGGTGCGGGGGAAACGTTCCCCCGCGCTTTTTAGGGTCTATTTCGGCATCGGCAACTTGAAATCTTCCGCTATGGCTTTAAAGCAGTTGTAGCTCGATCCCCGCCCTATGCCCGGCCCGCCGTATGTGCCCGATGAGCACTGGTAGAGGGCCTTTACAGGTGTCCTGTGGCCACCGGGGGTGCCCCTGAAACGACCGTTCTGGATGCCGGAACAGTTGCCCTCACACCAGCCGCCTTCCTTCATATCCAGATGAGTGTCCTGGATATCGATCGGGTTGGTGATACGCTGCACAATGAGATTATCTTTGGTCATGTTGGGTGCGTACTCGGCCCAGGTCTCAAAAAGCACGTCCACGAATTCCTCTGTAAGCTGTTTCCATTCCTTCCTGGAAAAAATTCGAGCGGGGCAGGTGAATTCTTCGACATGCAGTGAATGCTTGCCTTCAGGCACCCTGCTCCGGTCCCAAATGCTATCGGGCGCAGTCAGTATAAACATCTTGGAAGGCATGCCCCCGAGAAAAATCTCGTGCATGTACTTATCTTCCATGAAGGCAAGGTCTTTGGGCGCAAAATAAGTGCGCGGAGTGGCGTTGACATCGGGGTTATTTTTGGCCGCCTTGTATTGGGGAAGTTCATGGACCCCCACGGTGCCCCAGAAAAGCTCGCCTCGATCAAACTGGTAGGTGCGAGCCATGCGCTTAATATCCTGGCTGATCCTGTCTTCTCCTATCAATCGCAAAAAAAGCTGAGGGGATGCATTGTCGGAGACCACCAGTTGTTTGGCCATAATCTCGGTGCCGTCCATCAGCTTTATTCCCGTGGCCCTGTTATTATCCATGAGCAGTTTTTGAACTTCTGAATTGATGTGGTACTCGACACCCAGTTTCTTTCCAGCCGAAACCAGCGCACTGGTGATGGACCCTGTTCCGCCCTTGGCGATGGCTGCCGTTTCCCAACCCAGGGTAAGATGAATAGTTGCAAGAATGATATTAAGACCCGGCACATCATCGGGGAAAACGCCCCAGGAGGTAAGAAATCCTCTCAGGGTCAATATTCTCAATTCATCGCTTTCGAAGAAATAGCGGGCAACATGCTTGGCGGTCATATACTGCATGGAGATATCCAAGCCGCTCGTGGGATCTAAGCAGAGCTCTTCCAAGACATCCGGGACCCCCCATGGAGTTGAGGGCGAATAGCGATGCTTGTGGAAAGCCGCCCGCCATTTGGTTCTATATTTCTCCGTCAGGTCAAGGTAGGTTTGGGCATCCGTTTTGGAAAATTGGAGGATCTGTTCGTAGGTCTTTTTAACGTTTTCCTCATTGAACTTTGTTTCACCGGTCACTGGATCGACCACGGTGAAGGCGGCATAAGCAATATAGCTGGTCTGGTCATCAAAGATGATGGCTTCGTTGGTATCCGGGAAGGTATACTCCAGTCCTTCCTGGCGAAGATTAAAATCCTTGTAGGCCGGGTGACCGTAGAAGCGGGTAAAGTGGGCGCAGAAATTGCCGCGAAATCCGGGAGAGGGCAAATCTTCAGTTACCGCGCCTCCTCCCAAATGGTCCAGGCGCTCAAAAACCCCGACCTTCAGGCCTGCTTTGGCCAAGTAAGGAGCAATGATCGTTCCGTGATGACCTCCTCCGATAATCAACGCATCATAAGCTTTGTCCGACATTTCCTTCACTCCTTTGTATTTCCTGGGTTAATGTTGATATTGAATAAAGGACGATCTCCCGGTTCATCGGAGTTCTTTTAAAACAGCGGCCAGCCTGGCAGCCTGTTCATCTGTCGATCCTTCTATTATTGTGCACGCTCTTCCCATGTCCGCAGGGGGTGCGAGTTCCATCAGTTGCACCTTTTTGAGTCTTTCAGCGTTGTCGCCAAGGTCTTTGAGACCCCATTTAGGGATAGGCATGGGCCGCCTGAGCAGCCCCAGCATCTTGCTCCTGGCAACATATCTCAGCTCCCCCACCTCATTGCTCACCGTTACCAGGGCCGGCAGCCCGGCCTCGACCACCTCGTAGCCCACGGGGACGGTCTTCTCCACAACGACAGCGCCATCATGTATTTTTATCGACCGGGCCATGCTGATGCATGGAATGTCAAGCATTTCGGCCAGAATCAGGCCCACCTGCCCCGAGTCCCAGTCTCCGGCTTGTCTGCCGGTCAGGACAAGGTCATAGGCCACGATCTTTTTTATGGCACAGGAAAGCACGTATGCCACCGAATTGCTTTCAAGCCCTTCGAACAGAGGATCTTCCAAAAGGATCAAGGCGTCCGCCCCGGCGGCTATGGTCTTTCTGAGCACCGTATCCGAAACCTTCCGGCCCATGCTCAGTACGGTTATTTTCCCCCCCAGCTCTTCTTTTATCCTGATGGCGGCTTCCAGGGCATTTTCATCATAGGGGCTGATAACGTCCGGAGCGTCTACGAGGACCTGTTTTTTCTCAACATTGACCGTGACGTTTGAAAACGGCGCTTCCGGGTCAGGTATCTGTTTTGCGCAGACAATGATTTGAGGTTCTTTCATGATCACCCCTCCAATTTCTTTAGCAAAGCGGGTATGAGGTCCTTGTAATCCGCAACGACCCCATAATCGGCCACCTTGAACATGTTACAGCTCGGGTCCGTGTTAATGGCTACGATCTTCTTGGATCGAATCATCCCAACGAGGTGTTGAATCGCTCCCGATATACCGACGGCAACGTAGGCGTCAGGAGCAATGATGGTGCCGGTAAGGCCTACCTGGCGGTCGGAGGTCATCCAGCACTTATCGACAACCGGGCGGCTGCATCCTATCATCACCACATTGCCGAGGGCTTTGCTGATGGCCGCTGCAAGGTCCGTGAGCATCTGAAAATCATCTTTATCAACTATCCCTCTGCCACCGGATATGACAACATTGGCCTTGTCCAGCTCGACAACCTGTTCGGGCACCGTCTTAATCGATTTGACCCTTAATATGGATTCATCAATGGCAGGCGCCATGTCGAAAATATCGCTTTTGGCGGTAACCTGCTCGGCCGGCTCAAAGGCATTCTTCCTGACGGTTACCATCTGAGGAAGGCCTTCACACCTCAAAGCGGCGATCGCGTTACCCCCGTAAATAGGTTTTGTGCGAACGAGGGCGCCGTCATTGGGATCGATCTTCAAGGCGAGGCAATCGGTGGTGAGTTCCGTATTCAAGCGGCAGGCTAGCCTGGGGGCCACTTCCTTGCCCACAAACGAGTGGCTCATAAGAACTATCCGGGGTGCGATTTGCTTGCATAACCACTCGAGCGCCCCCACCCAGGCATCAGGTTTGAAGCCTTCCAGCAATGGGTGCTCCAGCTTATAAACCTTGGCTAATCCGAAAGAGGCAACCTCTTCCGCCAGTTGGGCGGTTTGGTTTCCAACGACCACTGCTGAAGCTCCAATGCCAAGTTCCTTGCCCAGGCCGCTCGCCCCTCGTATCAGCTCAAGTGTTTTCTTGTCCAACACTCCATCTTTAGACTCAACCAACAGTAGTATCTCGCTCATGGCAACCGCTCCTCCTTGTTTCTTTATTGTTCTATCGACTGTAGAACGAGCTCATTTAAGTCCATCACCTTCATCTTGCCTTCCAATCCTACGGTCTTTAAGGCATCTTCGAGCATGACCAGACACAGAGGACAGGTGGTGATAAGGATATCCGCCCCGGTTTCCCGTGCTTCCCTGATTCTGATTTCGCTCATTCTGGCCTCACCACGAAGGTCGGTCCCCTGCCACATCCTTCCTCCACCTCCGCCACAGCAGAGGCTCTCAGAACCATGGTGACTCATCTCCACCAGTTTGATACCCGGAATTGAGCCAATGACTTCCCTGGGTTCTTCGAAGTTGCGGTTGTGCCGGCCCAGGTAACAGGGATCGTGATAGGTAACGGTGGAGTTCACCGGATTTTTCGGTTTAAGCCTCCCCTCTGCCATAAGCTCCTTCAGAACCGAAGAATAGTGACGCACCCTGAAAGGGGTTTGCGAATATTCATTGAGGAATGTGTGGAAGCAGTGCGGAGAGGACGTAACGACGTCCTTTATGGAATACTTGTCAAAAAGTTCCAGGCAGTTTTCCATCTTCTCCTGAAATAGACCCAACTCTCCGGTCACTCTGGCAATGTCTCCGCAGCAGGGTTCCTTGTCCGCCATGATCCCGAAACTCACCCCTGTGTGCTTCAAAATGCCGCAGAAGGCTTTGGCAATCTCCTGCGCCCGTGCATCAAAGGAGGTCGTGCATCCGGCAAAGTAGCAAAGCTGCGACTCTTTGCCGTCTGCCTTCAGGACGGGGATATCCAGTCCCTTGGCCCAGGCGCCCCTTTCCCTTTTGGAGGATACCCACGGATTGTCGTAATTGAAAAGCCTCTCCAGGGTCTGGTTCATAAGATCGGGCACGCCCTTGCCCTCTTCGACCAGTGAGGCGCGCTTTCTCGCAATGGCCTCGAAAGTTGCGCCGTACACGGGGCAAACTTCCAGGCAAGCCGCGCAAGTAGTACAATACCATGCCGCCTTGTCCTCGATTGGCCGCTGCTTTGATAAAAACCGGATATCTCCGGCAGGAGAATGTTCGAGCCACAACGAATGGCGCGCAGCCTGGACAAAGTCGCGTGGCGAGAAAGGCTCCCCTGCGCCGTTGGAAGGACAGGCTTGAACGCAGCGGCCGCATCGCATGCAGGCGTCAAGGACCGCTACATCCGCCGGATTCAATGAGTCGCCGGGTTCCATCGGCGCTAAAGAGGCCCCGGCCGATTTTTCTTCGCTGTGATGGAGGTAATAGGCCGCAGGCGCCCCAATGACGTGAAATAACTTGGTATAAGGTATTATGGCAATAAATCCCAGGCAGAGCAGGGCGTGGCCCCACCAAAGATCGGGATATACCGATTCCGCAACCCCCTGCGGGATCCAACCGGCGATCGCCCAGCCGATGAAGGACCAGTTGCCCCACGGCGGCCTTTGGGCCGCCAGCCTTAGCGCCTCCAGAAGAAAACCTGAAAATGCCGCCGCAAGGAGCCAAAGGGGGACAATCGCGTCCTCCAATCTGTGCTCAAGCCTTGGTACTCGCTGAATGTACCTGCGGACAAGCGCCCAAATGATTCCCGCAGAAAGAAAAAGCCCACCGATTTCCATTGACACTTCAAACACAAGGTGATTCCTGCCTAGCAGGAAATGGTACAAATGATCATCTACAACCAGCAATGTAGTACCTATTGTTAAGATGACAAATCCCCAGAATATTAAAAAATGGGCAATGCCGGCGGGTATATCACCCTTGAATACACGCAGGCCCAGAAAAATATCCATTAATGAATGTTTCAACGCAGGCCACGAAAAAGAAGTTTTGCCGTGTGGCGCACTTTTTCGCCATACAAATATGTGAATGGCAACACCAACAGTAAATAGACCCAAGGCGATAAAGGCTATCACATAAAAAAGCCACACGTCCTCGATCTTCCAAAACATAGCTCTTTGGGGTGTCATGTAAACCCTTTCAAGAGTATTAGAAATTCTTCATCATTTCGTTAAGCAGATAAGGCACTTCAACTCGTCCGGTTGGGGCAAGTATCCGCGTGCTGTAGTCAGTTATGTATTTATTTTTTAAGGTCCTCATCATTCTTCTATAAAGAGAGGTATCTATTGCTTCGGCAATAGCCAGGACACCCTTGGCAGTACATTCGCCCAGTATCCGTGGGCCGCTGCCTACGATCAGCAGCCAGCCACCGGTCAACGGGATATTCAATTCTTTAAGCGCTGGTACGAATTCTTCTTTGATAAATCTTAGATGTTCAACTTCCATGCCCTGCAAGATGTTGTAATAGTGATTTAATTTCCAAACACCCGTCTGAATACGATAAGGTCCTTCCTCTATGCGGCCGGTTGGAATATAGATTTTATTTGAATACTTCCAGACATATTCCAGCAGCCTGGCGGAAAGAATCCGGTACTCCCGTGAAGAAATGGTCCTGCGCAAATTGTCGGCTTCATCGACGGTGGCCACAGCTACAATCCTTGGCCCCTCGCCTATCTTGACGTAATAGCCTCCCACTAATCGTATCCCCATCTTCTGCAGGGCTGGAATGTACTCGCGGCTTATAAAAGAGGCGTATTCTTCGAACTTTCCGGGCATCACATCCCAATATTGAGTGAATAGAATGGGCATACTTTCTCCTTCTAAGGGCGGCCTAGCATTTGAACATGCGGGTCATCAGTTCAGCCAGGTATTCGGATTCGTTCTCTTTGACCTTGGCGAATTTGGCCGGCCGGGCCTGGACCCAGTATAGATTGTCGGGACAACACTGCGTACAATCCAGGACCCATTCCATATCCTGAGGGCATTGGAAATAGGACTCCACTTCCTTGGCAATACGCACTATCTCATTTAACTCTTCGGTGTTCACACAAGCCTTTGACTGAATATCGGCAGGAACATCGGAAGTTATGGTCCCCGAGTCATGATAGACTATCATCTTGGTTTTTTGATTAACCGTACATTCCATGCACCCGCTCTCTTTATCTACGATAAACTGATCGGGATTGATTTCGCCGCTGACTACGCTCTCTCCCAGTCCCCAGTTTCCTTCCACCACTACTTTAGACGTATCTCCACTGTTCGGCATGACGGTCAAGACCACTCCCGCCGCTTTGGCTTCAACCATCTTCAGCACTGCAACTCCAATGGGCGCCTTCTCCATGGGCATTGCCTTCTCGAGCCGGAAGGCTATCGCCCGGGTGGTAAAGGCGCTTCCCCAGACCTGGATCACTTTTTGGACAACCGCTTCCTTCCTGCGCACGTTCAGATAGGTTTCCATTTGCCCCGGCATGCTCACGGCGCCGCTGGAACGAACAGCCACGGTGATTTGCTCTACGCCCGCCCGTTGCTTTAGCTCCTCGTAGTACTGGAATAATTCATCCCGCATCTCGGAGGGCATTTCCTTGGATTCGACTATGTTGCGAATAATCCCGCTGGCTTTTATCAGGTTGTTTACAGCTTTCAGGTTATCCTGGTTTTCCCGGACGTAGCGGCGTATTTCCTCGCCTGCGCCTGTTTCCTCCATAAATCGTTCGTATCCATCTACAGATATCGAGAATCCGGGAGGGACACGCATTCCGAGCCGAGTCAGCTCTCCGAGATTGGCGCACTTTTTTCCCACCAGCTCGTTCTGACCGCTGTCTAATTCCTCAAACCAGTAGAGCCATTTCTTATTCATGAATTCCTCTCCCTGGCGGCGGGAAGCAAGGAGCAGGAGAAGTCAACAGGCAATGCAAAAGTAAAACCCTATGTTTGCCTTTGTACTTTTTGCTTTTGACTTCATCCGGCTCCTCGTCCCGAATTCGACCTTTATTTATCCAAAATGAACACTACTCCCAAATTGGCGTCTACCTTGATTCTTTGGCCTGACTTGATCTTGGCCGTACCCTCAAAGACGTTCATGACCACGGGAATTCCGTATTCTCTTCCGACAATAGCAGCGTGGGACAGACTTGCCCCACGATCTACGACCACGCCTTTGATTATGGAAAAGACCGGTGTCCAACTGGGCGAGGTGCTCGCAGCCACCAGGATGTCTCCCTCCTGGACCAGGTGAAGTTCGTCTTCGGTTAAGATGACCCTGGCCGGTCCTTCGCACACTCCCGGTGAACCACAGGTCCCATAAAGGTCAGCCTTGAGTTCGGGACGGACCTGGGGCATGGCGCCGACCACTACCTTTAGGGCGATGGGGTCCATCGACTGGACCAGGACGCCCATAGCCATATCGAGGTCAAAACCTTCTGCCAGAAAGGCCGGAGGATTGGGGTTTTTTTGCCATTCCTGCCATTCGGCTTTCCTGCGGTCGACGATGTAGCGGAGATTGAACATATCGGGATTGATACCGGCCCTGCGGACTTCATCGGGAATAAGGAAAAATATATCATCGGGCTGATCCAGCGCCCCTTTTTGGGCAAAACGCCGGCCGAGCCCCAAGGCACTGCGCCGCATCATGGCATGAGTATAGAGATCGAGATAATGATCGTGCTCTTCGCTGAAGACCCCGCTTTTCTGGGCCAGGACCATCAAGCGCCCAAACCAGCTCCGCTGTTCCTGAGGCACCTTGGCCAACACTTCCTTTTCCGCCTCTTCGCGCAGCCGGGTCACTTTTGCCCTGTCTTCGTCGAGGTTGAAGTTTCCCCCTTTTTGGAGAAACTGTTTAACATTGACCAACGCCGGGGTCGGATCTTCCACCCAGGTGGGCATATTCATCTCGGACATGCGCTGCATGCGCCAGCCGTCCGCATTCATCAAGACCATGAAGTCCTTCATGAATTCTCTGCCCTTGGATGATTCTTCAAGCCTGATTTTGATTTCAATTGGTTTGCTTTCCAGGAAGACATCGGCCAGTCCATCCTTGCGGACCCGTTTGGAAAACTCCCAGAGCTCGCGGTCCACCTGGAAGACCTTGTTGTCAAAACCGGTAATCAGAGCATGAAACATGGGTGAGGTATCATCGATTCCGGCCATTGACCGGCACATGTTTTCAAAGAGGATATACGCTGTATAGGTGCCGTACATCATGTGCATATGGATTTCCCACATGCGCCTGCACGTATTGATGGTCTGTTCGAAGTTGTCCAGCAGCTCGATATTGGATGCCTTGTCCAGGTCCAGGGCCTTTAATGTTTCATAACGCGCCAGGATCTCCTTTACGTATCCCCCCCACAAACCGTCATAATCTTCAATAAAAGGGAGGATAGCCTTGCGAAATTCAACTTCTCTTCTTTGTTTTTCCTCTTCGTTTTGAACCAGCAGCAAGGTCAGGTAACCACCCCCCCTGTGGAATCGCCAATCCCAGCCCTTGACCGTAGGCAGACTCAATTTTTCCGCCCCGTATTGCATCCCGTGGCGGCAGAAGTTGATCCAAAACCACCCAAACATGGGCGTCCAGGGCGGGACGGAATGGGTACCGTCGAGAAACCACGCAGGCGATTGGGCAAAATCTCTTTCTGGGTCGAATTCTAAACCGGGGACAACGTCATAAACTTTCATGGTGCCTCCTCTTGGTTGTTAGTGAATAGTCTCACTTCGAGACCCGGACCTTGCCCGAATAACTTGGCGGAGCACACACTGTAAGGGCCGCAGGGGCCGTTCACAATCCCGGTTATGCCGACAGCTTCGGTGTAGCCAGAGGAGGAGGCCAGGAGAGCAGGTTCAATTGATCTGAGGCACGATAAAGCCCGTTGAGGACCGAGGGAAGATCAATCCCGGCATAAAGGATTTCCGGACTAATGCATAGCTCGACCTCCATTTACCAACAGTGTTTGTCCGGTCATAAAATCGCTCTCGGAAGAGGCCAGGAATAGGGCTGCCCCGACCAAGTCCTCGGGCCTTTCTAATCTTCTCAGTGGGGTTTTGGACACATCGTATTTGGACACATCAGCCAGACCTCTGCTGGCTTCCGTATCGGTGAAGCCGGGAGCAATGCAATTGATGCAGACTTGATAGGGTCCCAACTCTACGGCCAGGGCCCTGGTCAGACCGATAATGCCCCCTTTGGAAGCCACATAGTGTGCAAAACCGGTGGAACCCGTAAAAAAGACCTCGGAAGCCAGATTAATGATTTTCCCGTACCCCTGCTCTTTCATGAAGGGAAAGACGGCCCGGGCCGATATGAATGCTCCCTTGACATTGACGTTCATCACCAGGTCCCACTCTTTGAGATCAATCTCAAAGAAAGGTTTTCTCTTTATCCCGTCGTAAATTGCGGCGTTGTTGATAAGGATGTCGATGCGGCCGAATTTGTCAACGGTTTCCCGGGCCATTGTCCGGGCATCGTCTTCCGAGGCAACATCGGCTTGAACCATCTCGGCTTCTCCGCCAAGGGACCGGATCATCTTGACCGTTTGTTCCAGGTTATCCATGTCCCTGCGGGTCACTGCCATAACCCTGGCGCCTTCCCGGGCCAACCCCAGGCAAAAGGCCCTGCCCAAACCCTTGGCAGCACCAGTCACTAATGCCACTTTATCGGTAAGACGCATCGGGTCTCCTTATAGATCAGTGTTCAGTCGTCAGTGGCCAGTGGTTAGGAAATTCTCAAAATCAGTGGCCGAATGGGAGCAGTCGTCATAAGATTCAATTAGTTACATTTAGCCTAGAGCAAGTTCAATGCCAAAAGCTGCTATGACGAAAAGAGCGTGAATTCAGTATGTTACTCGGGACAAGAGGAGGTTCGCACGGTGATTGCCTGGAAAATTTCTTTCCAGGCGGAAAGATGTTTACCGGTTTTGGCTATATAGCAAGTTTGTACTTCTCAATTTTGGTTCTCAGGGTAGGCCGGGAAATTTTCAGCAGTTTGGCAGCCTGGGTAAGGTTCCCCTTAGCTTTCTCTAAAGCTCTTCGTATGATCTCCGCTTCAGCTTCGACAAGAGAGGAAACAATCTGGTGGTCCGGGGGAAGGCGTTGACTGTGACCGAGTATTTCTTTGACCGTTTCCTCCAAAATGACCTCTTCTTTACCCAGCACACAGGCCAGAGTCAGAAGATTTTCCAACTCCCGCACATTTCCCGGCCAATCATATTCGACCAGCAGTTGAATCGCCCGATCCTCTATCTTTAAGACCCTGGTCTGATGATCGAGATTGATTTTGTACAGAAAGTGCTGGATCAATAAAGGGATATCTTCGCGGCGCTCCCTCAGTGGAGGGATATAAACGGTCAGAACTTTTAGCCTGTAATAGAGGTCTTTTCGGAATTTACCCTGAGCAACGGCCTGGTAGAGGTCCCGGTTGGTGGCGACGACAATTCGAGCGTTGGATTTTTTCTGAGAAGTCCCTCCGATACGGTGATATTCTTTGTCCTGCAGAAACCGCAGGAGTTTGCCCTGCATGGAAAGGGGAAGGTCTGCTATCTCGTCGAGGAAGATGGTTCCTCCCGCAGCCACTTCGAACAACCCGCGCTGACTTTCCGTCGCCCCAGTGAAAGAGCCTTTCTCGTGCCCGTAAAGGGTGCTCTCCGAGAGGGTCTCGACAATGGTGGTGCAATCCACGGTGACAAGGGGGCCGTCGTTGTGGGGACTGTTTTCATGGATCACATGGGCCAACTGTTTCTTGCCCGTTCCAGTCTCTCCCCGGATGCCCACCGAAGCGGTGGTATTGGAGATCAGTCCGATAAATTTGTAAATATCCCGCATGGCCCTGCTCTGGCCGATCAAGGTGTAACCCGATGAGGAAAAAGACTCGGGTTTGGTCAGAGGAGGGATTTTTTCATTTAACTTCTGTACCCGGATGGCCTTTTGGATTTTGCGGTCCAACTCTTCCAAATCGGTATCTTCCAGCACATAATCATAGGCCCCCAACTTTATGGCCTGGATAGTGGTATTCATGTCCTGGTGGGTGGAAAAAAGGATAGTCTTGGATTGGGGCAATTCTTTCAAAATGAGTTTGAGTATCTCAATCCCCGTAATATCGGGCAGGTGGGCGTCCAGTAAAACCATAGGAGGTTTGCAGGCCCGGAGCATAGTCATCCCCTCCTGCCCGGAGCCGGCAGTCATGACCTCGTACCGGTCATTGAAAAAATAGGTGAGCCTTCCCTGGAATGAAGGACTTCCCCCCATGATCAAAACTTTTCGCATCATCGGCCCCCGGGTTCGGTCTCGGCCTGAAGACACTATGGGCAGGTTAGAAAAATCAGTGACGGGCTCATGAACGTAAGCTCATTATTAAACTTACGTCCATTTGTTAGCATAAATTTATTCCATCGTCAATTTTACAGACTAAATTTCCTGTAACTGTTCTATCTTGGTAGTTTTACGCACTTCGGCCAGCCACGCTTTCCAGAGTTCTTCCTCTTTCTGGCGAAGTATCTTGCCGGAGATTTCGGCCCTTTCTTCCGAAGAAGGCTCACCGGCCGGGTTTATCCCCTGGAACTGGCAGACAATATACCTTTTTCCAAGCTCTATCGGCGTTTCCGGAAAAGGGTTGGAACCGTTCAGGCTAAAGACGCTGTTTAGACTTGGGCCGCGAAGCAGCTTCAAATCCTTGTCCGGGTCCTGCCTCGAAAAGAACTCGCTCTGTCTCAGATTGATATTCCGAGCTTTGGCGACCTCGGCGAGGCTTTTTTTCTCTTTGGCCTGGGCCAGGATTTCCAAGGCCTGTTTTTGAGCGAGACCCTTTGCCTGCTCGGCACGAAAACCATTGGTGACTTTGTCCTTCACGTTTTCAAAAGGGATTGGCTGAGGCCTTTTTATCGCTTTCACCTGAGCGACCGCAAAACCTTTTGGAAGCTCCAGCATGTCGCTTATATCTCCTTCGCCGAGTTGGAAAAGCTTTTCCCTGATCGGAGCAGGAAAAGGAGTGGAGCCTGGCTGATCTTCCGACATCGTTATCCGGACTGGACCCAGGACAGTCATTTTCATTTCAGCGGCTGCCTTCGCTATATCCTTTCTGGCGTTGGCCAGGTCACGAAGATTTTGCGCCTGTTTAAAGGCCAGATCCTGGGCGCCCTGCGACTTGAGGTCCTTTTCGATTTCACCTTTTACCTCTTCGAAGGGGACGGTCTTCGCCTCGGTTACCTCCTCCGATTTGATTATATGGAACCCATACGGCGTTCGCACCAGACCGCTTATCTCCCCCGGTTTAAGGTCAAAAGCAGCCTTCGAAAAGGCCGGGTCCATCTTCTTGGAATCAAAAAAACCAAGATCTCCGCCCTTCTTTGCGGTAGTTTCGTCCTGGGAATACTTCCTGGCCAGTTCGGCAAAATCTTTGCTTTTTTTGGCCTCATCAAGGATTTTTTGAGCCTGTACCCGGACCTTTTCGACTTCTGCATCAGTCGCATCGGGCTTTATCCGCAGCAGGATATGCCGGGCCCGCACCTGTTTTTCATGAGTAAAGCGGGCTATATTGTCATCGTAGTAGCTCTTCATTTCATCCTCGCCGGGATGAATCTCCTTCTCCAGGTCTTCCCTGCCCAGAAGCACGTAGGCAATGTCACGCTGTTCCGGTTCCATGTACCGATTCTGGTTGTTCTGGTAAAAAGTCCTGAGAGCCTGCTCATCTACGGGCACTTTATCTTCGAATGAATCCGGGTCGAAGACGACATATGAGACCTTGATCTGATCGCGGTTCAAATGATGCTCGGCCAGGATTTCATCTTCGGTGACAATTGCGCGGCCGGTTATGAATGCCTGAACTTTCCGGGTTGTGATTTCATCGTACAACTCTTTTTCATACATATCGGGCGTCATTCGATTCTGCCGCAAAATGCCCTCGTAGCGCGCGTTGTCGAACTTGCCGTCGATCTGAAAGACCGGCATCTCGAGAATCCTGCGCCTCACCTCGCCGGTCGTGGCGGTAAGACCAAGGTCCTCTGCGCCCCGCACAACCAGATAGTTATCGATCAGCGATTGAAGCGCCCGCTCTTTGAGGTGTAAAGAGCCCTTGAGCTCTTCGGGGATTGTTCCGCCAAACTGTTTGCTGACTGCCTGCTGCAGATTTTCCAAACGCGTGCTGAACTCGGTGGTGGTTATATAGTGGTCTCCCACGCGGGCGACGTCGAATTCATGACGGGTCTGGTAGATGTACCCGCCCCAACCGACGAAGACTATAATGACCAGCCAGAGGAGAATTTTTATTCCCCAGGACTTGGAATATTTTCGAACAAAATCGAGCATCGGCTCTCGTTTCCTTTCCTGATTCGATTAAATCGGCTGAGTTTTTCGGCGGGCCAGCAGAAAGTAAAGCGTCGCGCCAAGACATGGAAGCGTCGAAACTACCGCAAACCAGATAAACTTGGACTTTGTGCTGGAAAAACGCCGTTTGGGCAAATCCATTATAGCCCAGTACGTCGGAATAAAGGGAAGAATGACTATAGCAATAACTATCAGCAACTTCAAAGGGTTAAAGGTCATCTACCGCTCCATGCCATTTCTTGATCAACTGCCGGCCTCAATATTAACAACTGGTCGAGAGTTTATAAACTTTCGTACCCGATGCCGCAAGTCCCAAAATGGATCGAACCCGTTCACCCCAAGCGCAGAGAAAAGCAAAAGTGGGTTAGCGTCAAAGCTTTCCTATGCGCCCTCTGTGTCTGGGTAATGCCGGGCAGCGGACTCAATTTGGTTGACAAAAGGGAGGCGGTCGTCTAGGTTGCGTTATGTCACGCTTGGCATAACGAAAAGTCTTTAATGATCCGGGAGATACAGGAAATGAGCATGGTGAAATTAACTATCGACGGCAGGGAGGTTTTCGCGCGCAAGGACAGCACGATCCTCCATGCGGCCAAAAGCGCTGGAATAAGAATTCCCACCCTCTGTTTTCATGAAAGAATGAAACCATTGGGTTCCTGCGGGATTTGTGTTGTTGAAATCGATGAGAATCCAAAGCCCGTTTCATCGTGTTCGACCCCTGTAGCGGAAGCAATGTCTGTTATCACAAAGTCGGATCGTCTTCTCAGTATTCGGCAGGATTCATTGAAGGCACTGCTGGTCAATCACCCGCTGGACTGCCCGATCTGTGACAAAGCGGGCGAATGCCAGCTCCAGGACCTGGTTTATGAACATGGCATAACAAATGTTGAAATGCAACCGCCAACGTCGAAATTCACTTCGGCTTATAGCACCACCTTTTTAAAATCATGGCCCGAGCGATGCATCTTGTGCCTGCGCTGCGTAACCGCCTGCAACGAATTACAGGCGCACGGCGCCCTTAATGTCACGGAAGGGCCGGATGGGAAGCTGATTTCATATGACAGTGACAAGTGCGTTTCATGCGGCGAGTGCATACAGGTATGTCCAGTGGGTGCGCTGCTTGAAAAAAAGTCTAAAATCCGATGGCGCCCATGGGAAGTCAAAAAGGTTAGAACCACTTGTCCGTACTGCGGCGTCGGATGTCAGCTTTGGCTGCACGTCAAAGACGGCAGGATCCTCAGGGCTTCCGGTGTCGAAGATGGCGAACCCAACAAGGGCCGGTTATGTGTCAAGGGAAGATACGGATTTGATTTCATCCATTCGGAAGAGCGGCTGAAAACCCCGCTGATCAGGGAGAACGGAGGGTTCAGGGAAGCATCCTGGGACGAAGCCCTGGACCTGGTGGCCAACCGGTTCAAGCAGATTATATCGGAGAGCGGTCCGGATGCCATTGCCGGCGTAAGCTCTTCGCGCAGCATCAATGAAGATTCCTACCAGATGCAGAAGCTGCTTCGCGCGGTTATCGGGACCAACAATGTGGATAACTGCGCGCGTACCTGACACGCCCCTACGGTCGCCGGACTGGCGGCCTCATTCGGTTCCGGGGCTATGACGAATTCTTTTTCAGAATTTGACAAAGCGAAGATGTTTCTGGTGATCGGGTCCAACATGACGGAAGCCCATCCCGTGGCATCGACGTTTCTCAAAAACGCGGTTCAAAACGGAGCGAAACTGATCGTTTTCGATCCGCGCAACCATAAGCTCTGCGATTTTGCAACCATGCACCTGCCATTGAAGGTCGGAAGCGATATCGCCCTGCTGAACGCCATCATGAATGTGCTGATCACCGAAGACCTTTATGACAAGCGGTTTGTGGAATCATGCACCACCGGATTTGATGCGATAAAAGAAAAGGTCATGGGCTACACGCCGGAGTATGCATCCGATATATGCGGGATCAGTGCGGATAAGATCCGGGAAGCCGCACGGCTTCTTGCATCGGTAAAACCGGCGATGCTCTGCTATACTCTGGGGATAACCGAGCATACCTGCGGAAGGAACAATGTTCTGTCTACCGCCAACCTGCAGATGCTGCTCGGAAACATGGGAATGGAATGCGGGGGCGTGAATCCCCTGCGGGGACAAAACAATGTGCAGGGCGCATGCGACATGGGAGCGCTGCCCAATGTATTTCCAGGATATCCGAGTGTGACCCTGCCGGCCGCGCGCGAGAAATTTGAAAAGGCCTGGGGCGTTACCGGACTATCCGGAAATGTAGGGTTGATGATGCCTCAGATGATGGAAGGGCTTGTCAGCAAGAAAATCAGGGCCTTCTATATTTTTGGTGAGAACCTCGCCAACAGCGAACCGGATATCAGGAAGGTCGAACACGAGCTGTCCTCTGCGGAGTTCCTCGTGTGCCAGGATATTTTTCCGACAGAGACCACACGGTTTGCCCATGTCGTTTTCCCGGCGGCAGCGTGGAGTGAAAACGAAGGCACCTTTACCAACAGTGAACGCAGGGTCAGCCGGGTCCGGACCGCCTGCCCTCCGCCCGGATTGGCGAAGCCCAACTGGTGGATATTCAAGCAAATCGCAAAACGTATGGGGCACGATTGGCAATCCGACAGCGCGCAGGAAATCTGGGACAATGAGGTATCCGTCCTGGCCCCGAGTCTGTCCGGCATCAAATATGAGCGGCTTGAAAATAATGGGCTTCAGTGGCCGTGCACCGATGAGCAACACCCAGGGACCTGCTTTTTGCATCAGAACGGGGAGTTCACCTGCGGCCGGGGCCGATTCATGGCGGTTGACTGGACGCCGCCCGCCGAAGTGGCCGACGAGGAATATCCGTTAGTGCTCAGTACCGGCCGGCGGCTATACCACTATCATACCAGGACTCAGACCGGCCGCTGTGAGGGACTGAACGAGCTTCTCGGGGAAGAGACGGCCGATATCTCGATCGAAGACGCCCGCCGCATGGGGATCGAACACGCAGAGAAGATCCGGCTGAAATCGCGCCGGGGCGAGGTGGTCGTCAAGGCCCGGATTACCCACGAAGTGCCGCCGGGAATGGTTTGGATGGCTTTTCATTTTCGCGAGACTTGCGCCAATTGGCTGACCAACCCGGTGTTCGATCCGGTGACCTGCACGGCGGAATATAAGGCCTGCGCGGTCAAAATTGAGAAATACAACGAAAAAAGCAATTAGGAGAGGCTCTTGCAAAACTCCTTCATCGTCATTCCGGCGATTGACAATCCGGCCGCAACCCAATGGCTCCTGCGGGGGGCCACGGTCGATCTTGAGGCCGGAATCCAGGTTCTTCAAGCGTTTCTGGACCCCGGCCTTCGCCCATAGCCGCCAACTTAACCGGCTTGTTGCTCGGTCCTTCGATCCAGTTCGATGTCTCTCGCCCTGAAAGGGCTTGATAGGTTAGCCCGGGGTCAGTCTCGCGCCGCGCGGGACGCCACCCCGGGAAACCGAACGCAAAAATAGTTCGATTACCCTGAAGGGGTTAAATAAGGGTTATGTAACCCTTGCAGGGTATGTTCTGTTTGGGGCCATCCAACCCAGGGTGGCGTACCCGCGAGGCGCGGGACTGACCCTGGGCTAATTTATCTTGCCCCGTTGGGGCATTGCAATGCTCAACTCGTCGATTCCCCTTAAGTTGACGGCTATGGGCCTTCGCCGGGGTGACGGTCTTATACCAAGTTGCGTTCAAGATTGGGCGGGGATCAACCCCGCCCCTACGTCGTTGGCGCGTTGCGCTTCGTAGGAGAGGGCTTTATGCCCTCCCGGAGGATCTGACTTGAACGCAAATTGGTCTTATTTTTACAAGAGGCTCAAGAATTACGAATTAGGAATGAAATGAGACTGTCCCGAAAAGTTGCTCCATAACGCCGGGAACGTGACTTGACCACGTGCAGCGCGTGGCACTTTTTACTTTTTGCTTTTGCCTTGCGCCCCTACCCCCCTATATCCAGGGCAATTACCTCCACATTGTCGCCTTCGTTGACTGTAGTGGTGCTATATTGCTTCAGGTGGATGAACTTCCGGTTGACTTCGACCATTATGTCGGGCCGGACGGGCTCCTCCATCATGTCAAGGAGCTTGCTCAACGTTGTTCCGTGAGGAACAGCAAGCTCAAGGCCGTTTGCAATGATCTTTATTTCAGCCACTTATGCTCCTCGAACACAGGGGTCCTTCTCGTTTTTCACGCGAAGACGCGAAGAAAAGACATAAGACAGGATTAACAGGATTAGAGATAAAGAAGAAACCTCAGCTTTTAAACTGCTATGCCTTCTTTGTCCTGGGTTATTATCTTTATTCTAACACTTTTCTTTTCTTGGCGTCGCGTGAAAACCCTTACTAATCCTATTAACCCTGTCCAAGTCTTTGTCTTTTGTTTTATTCTTTAATCGCCGCCGCAGCGAAGGGGGCGCGGGAGAGGGCAGACAGGCCCCCCTTGTTTATTCCCGCTTCACGCTCCTCGCTTCCTCTTAGGCTTCAAGCTTCTTTTTCTTATATTCCTTGATGGCCTTGTGTACTCTTTCAGACGTCATCGGAAGCTCGAAGATTCTCACGCCTATGGCGTCATAGACGGCATTCAAAATGGCGGGGATGGTGGGCATGATGGCCCCTTCGCCGACTTCTTTGGCCCCAAAGGGTCCGTTGGGCTCATTGCTTTCTACAATAAGGGCCTGCACCTGCGGCATATCGAGCGAGCTCACAATTTTATATTCCGCCAGATCTGCGTTGAGGACTCGGCCCTTATTGTCAAACTTGACCTCTTCAAACAGCGCTTCGCCCACGCCCATACAAACTGACCCCTCCATCTGTGCTTCCACCGATGTCCGGTTGATCGCCCGGCCGCAGTCATGGGCATCCGTCATCTTATCTATGGTAATCTTTCCGGTTTTTTCATCCACACTTACTTCAGCTACCTGGGCGGAACATCCGTAAGCGGGTGAAGTGCCCACGGTCGCGCCTTTGAATTTTCCTCCCAGTTCAGGTGGTTTGTATTTGCCGGTCCCTACGATGCTGCCCTTTGCAAGAAAGGCGATTCGCGAGGCTTCTCTGAAGGAGAGTTCTTCGTCTTGTTTCGGGTTGTCTATCCACCCTCGGTGTTCTTTGATATAGCGCGTTCTGAGGCCGCCAAAATCCGGTTTTTGTTTTTTGAAGGCAATGCTTCCCTTAACGATGTCCATATCTTCAGCCGGCACGTTAAGTTCTTTCGAAAGAACTTCCAGAACCTGCCGTTTGACGTCTTCGGCGGCTTCCTTGACCGCATGGCCGGTCATAAGAGTCTGACGGCTCGAATATGCTCCAAGGTCGACCCCGAAGTCCGTATCACCGGATTCGAGCCTTACCGATTCCAAAGGTATTCCCAATGCCTCTGCGGCGATCATTGCAAACGCGGTGTCCGATCCCTGTCCGATTTCGGCGGATGCAGTATAAACCAGAGCCGTTCCGCCGTCCTCGGTCAACTTGATCACCACCGTGCCATGATGGGTATCGGAACGGTAGATCGGGTATCCCGCTCCTGATACGAAGAACCCGCAGGCCATGCCTATGCCCTTGCCCGGGGGGAGTTTTCCCTTCTTACTATTCCACTCGGAACCGTCCCTTACCGCCTCGATGCATTCTTTCATCCCGAAGCTGCTCGTATCCAGATCGTTACAGGTGACATCTCCTGCCACCATCATGTTCTTGAGGCGAAGTTCGATTGGGTCCATGCCGAGTTCTTCGGAGATCATATCGAGCTGCTGCTCCCAGCAGGCACGGGCCGCCACGCCGCCGTGACCGCGTTGAGCGCCGCAGGCGGGCAGATTGGTATAGAGCCGGTATCCGTCATATTTCATGTTGGGCATTTTGTACGGCCCGCCGAGCAAAGACCCCGCATAATAAACGGTGGCGATTCCAAAGCTCGAATATGCGCCTCCGTTTAGATAACACTCATGCTTCAGAGCCATTATCCGGCCCTCTTTAGTCACGCCGGTGGTCATCGTATGGAAGAACTGATGTCTTGCCCGGCCGTGGGTGAAGACCTGTTCCCTTTCAAAATTCATCTTGACCGGCTTTCCTGTCTTCTTGGAAAGCAGGCATGCGGCGAGTTCCATGTGATTTGCGGCGGCCTTGGGACCGAACCCGCCACCCACATAGGGTTTGACCACCCGGACTTTCCCCACGGGTAGCCCGAGCACCATCGCCACGGTGCGCTGGACGTAGTGAGGGACCTGTGTGGAGGAATAAAGCGTAAGCCTTCCGAAAAGGTCAAAATAGGCGATGCATCCCTGAGGTTCGATAAATGCGGCGTCCTGGCGCTTGTTTACAAAAGAGGTTGTCTTTATCAGAGCGCATTGCTTGAAGGCCGCTTCCACATCGCCGAATTCCTGATGAACTTCGGCGCACATGTTGCGGGGATATTCCTCGTGCAGAAGCGGAGCGCCCTCGGCCATTGCCTCCTCGATAGTAAAGAGCGCGGGGAGCTCTTCGTAATCCACCTTGATCAAAGAGACGGCTTTCAAAGCGGTTTCCAGATCTATCGCCGCAACGGCTGCTATATTGTCGCCAACATGCCGGACCTTGTCGTGGCAGAAAATCGTCTCATCATAGCGCGCTGGGCTTACCCCATACTTTATGAGGCCTGCCTCTTTGGATGTGACAACTGATTTGACGCCCGGGAGTTTTTCGGCAGCCGTCGTATCGATCCCGAGGATTCGGGCGTGAGCCAAAGGGCTCTGCAACAACGCGCCGTACAGCATCCCCGGCATCTTCATATCATCTACGAACAAGGCCCGCCCCGTGGCTTTGTCGGGAGAATCTATCCTGGCCGCCCTCGAATTGATAACATCGTATCCACTCATATATTTCTCCTTAAAATGCCATCATAAGCCTGTTTGCAAATCGCCGATCATGAATGTCCGGTGCTACTTGCCAACAGATTTGACCGCATCGACAATCTTTTGATAGCCTGTGCATCTGCAGAGATTTCCCGATATGGCGGTTCGAATTTCTTCTTCGGTAGGTTTCGGATTTTTATCCAGCAGGTTCTTTGAGGAAAGAATCATGCCGGGAGAGCAAAATCCACACTGGATGGCGCCCTTTTCCACGAACGCCTTCTGCACAGGATGGAGCCCCTCATGCGTTTCCAACCCCTCTATGGTCGTGATTGTCCTTCCGTTCGCCTGCATTGCCAAAACCAGACATGAATTAACCGGTCTGCCGTCCATGATTACGGTGCATGATCCACAGTCTCCCATGCCGCATCCTTTCTTGGTTCCGGTCAGTCCCAGATCATACCGAAGCAAATCAACCAGCGTCTGATTCGGATCCACAGCCACTTCGTAGTCTTTATCGTTAATCGTTAGACGAATCACTTTTTTCATGAACTGTCCCCTTTCCTGTATCGGCACTTCCTTGTCGCAACAGACCAATGATTGGTGCCTACTGCTCCATCGCCTGCCTGTGGGCAACGGCAAGCGTTTTTTCGGTCAACGCTGCCACCATGTCCTTTTTATATTCCGCCGAGGCCCTGGATTCAGCAAAGCCTCTGGGTTTGCACTCTTTACCGGCGGCTTCCCCTGCTTTTGCAAAGAGAGCATCCGTAGGGGTTTCACCGACAAGGAGCTTTTCCGCGGAAGCCGCCCTCACAGGTGTCGGGCCAACACAACCCATGACAATTTTTGCATTCTTGATTCTGCCTCCAGGACCATCCAGCAGAATAAACGACGCCACGTTGACCAGGTTGCAGTCACAAGCGCTTCGAACACCAAGATTGCTATAGCCTGCGCCGGAATACGGCTGCATGGCGTCTATCCGTATCTCTGTAAGTATTTCATCCGGAGCGATTTCAGTCAGACCTCCTCCCTGGAAGAAATTATCCAGAGATACGACTCTTTCCCCGGAGCTGCTTTTAAGAACGACTTTTGCGCCGTAAGCCATCAGGGGGGGAGGCAGGTCGGCGGCGGGTCTTGCCGAAACCAGATTCCCGCCGATTGTGGCAAGATTGCGGATCAACGGAGACCCCAGTGCCCTGGCCCCGGCACAGAGTGCACCCCATTTCGTTTCGATTAATTCGGATGATGCAATATCGGCAGCCGTGAAACACGAACCGATTTTCAATGCATTGGAGGATGAGTCGAGTTTTTTCAACTCTTCAATTCTTGAAATGGAAACCAGCCGCTCCGGAGAGATCAGTTTCCTTTTCATGTTGACCATAAGGTCCGTTCCGCCCGCAATCACCTTGGCCTTTGCGCGATATTCCGCCATTATCTCACAGGCTTCGGCCAGGGTTGCCGGCTCCAGAAAATCAAATTTCGGCAAAAGCATTGTGTTCCTCCTTCTTTGGAATTCGTTTTGTTTCTAACCGTGTTTCCCAAAGCTGCATGTCGGATACCGGCACTCGCTGCACCGGCTGCACAGTCCCCCATGCGCCAGCTTGACGATATCCGCGCGCGTGATTTGCTCATCGGCCAGAATCCTTGGCAAAATCAGGTCGAAGATGCTGGTGTCGTGGTACATGACACAGCCCGGAAGACCCAGCACCGGCGTATCTGCGATATAGGCGAGCATGAACATTGCCCCGGGCAGCACCGGGGCCCCGTAAGTCACGATACGGCCTCCGGCGGCTCTTATCCCTGCAGGCGTCACATCGTCGGGGTCCACGGACATGCCGCCGGTCACCGCAATCATCTCCGCGCCTTGATCCAGGAACCCCTCAATGGCCTCAACTATAAGTTCAACCCGGTCCGCTACCAGGGTCTGCCCTAGAGAAAAACACCCAAACTCCTCGATCTTTCGAATCACTACGGGGCCGAAACGGTCTTTGATTCGTCCGTGATAAACCTCATTGCCCGTAGTGACAATTCCCACCTTGAGCGAGCGCATTGGCCTGATCTCCACAAGAGGCTGGTTCTCATGGCAAATCTGCTCGATTCGCCTGATCTTCTCGTCCTCTATGACCAGCGGGATGATGCGCGTTCCCCCTACTACCTTTCCTTTCCTGACCCTTTGATCGGTGTGGAGGGTCACAAAAATGGCCTCCTCAGACTCATTTACTTCATATAAAGCCCGGACATTGACTTTGAGCAGCCCATCTTCTTTGGCCACAAGATCGATCTTGCCCTCTTTGGGCGCCGACAGCTCGATACCCCTTCCCGCTGCCGCACGAGCCATTCGAACGGCGGCGTCGTTTTCATGGACCATACCCGTGTGCATTTCCAGGACAAAGATGTGCTCCTTGCCCATGTCCAACAGTGTGGGAATGTCTTCTACACGCAGAATATGACCTTTGCTGAAGGCAGGCCCCTTCATCTCGCCAGGGACTATCCGGGTCAGATCGTGACACAAGACCTTCCCAACGGCCTCCCGGACTGGAATCATTTTCATCGCCTCACCTCGTTTCAGTGGTCATCTCGCCATGAATTCACGATACTGAATTATGATGACGCCTGGATTCTATCTGCTGGCAATTTAGTTGTCAATAAAAAGCGTATTAATTCATAGATAGTAAGTCTTTTTTCAAAACAACCGGCACCTGAGATGGCACTTGCCATAAAAAGCGCATTCATTCCAATGAATGGACGGAGGACGGAAAGCTTAAAGCGATTCACCGATTGACAACCCGGCCGCAATTCGACGATTTGATCGGGGGGCGAACCCTCACTCTGTTCGGGTCCCGCGTTAAACGTTCGAGCCCATGTTAGACGCTTATAGTTCGGCGTCCGATCTTGAACCCTCACCAGGTTCGGATTCCGCGTTAAACCTTCGCCCCCACGTTACAGGCTTATAGTTCGGCGTTCGATCCTTTGTGAGGACGCGCCCTCACTTCAGTTCGGACTTCGCGTTAGCCATTGCTGAGCATGGTTAAATGCTTCAAGCTTGGCGTCCGATCTTCTGTGAGGTCGCGTGAGGACGAACCCTCACCTTGTTCGGGTTCCGCGTTAAACGTTCGAGCCCATGGTAGACGCTTATAGTTCGGCGTCCGATCTTTTGTGAGGACGCACGGTCGATTTTGAGAGACGCTGAGGACGCTGAGAAAAAACAATAGCCTGGCCTGATACTAATTTGCGTTCAAGATTGGGCGGGGATAAACCCCGCCCCTACGTGACCCAAAAAGCACTCGACCCTAAAGTTAACATCATTGGGTGCAATCAGGGGCGATTGGACGGCCGGCAGCCTGTTTTCTCGATCACTTGAGGGAAACCACACCGTATGCACATAGAGGTTTCTCTGTAAATACAGAGAACATACAGAGAAAATAGGTGCAAGTCCCCGATATCATTACAATGCCCTTTGTGAAAAACAGACGCTTTACAGAGATTAGCCGATTCACCGACCGTGAACCGTGAATCGTCAACAGCAAGGGACCAAAATCGCAGGCCCTCCAAATCACAACGATCAGAATTTTACCATGAGAGATTTGGCGGGGGCAAACGGCAACGAGAAGCGGCAACCAGAAGCGGCAACGAGAAACGGCAATAGTTAGGACTGAGTGCTGAGGACTGAGGGGGGTAAAGACCCGCAACGCATGACCCCTAGAAGCCATTCCGAGGGCTGATTACAGGGGCTGGCAGGAGGTAGCGAACAGAGAACGGTGAGCAGGAAACAGTGCGAAAAAGATACCGATCGGTGATAGTGAGAGGCAAAAGTTGCGGCTTAATTGATTCCCAGCTTTTATGGAAGTGCTTGCATTCATGGCAAATTCAGTCCTAAGTGCTTGCACGGCGGGGACTAAGGACGGAATTCAGGTAAATGGGTTGATTGGTGATGGGGAGAGCGGGTGAATCGGTGACGCGGGGAAAATGGTCGCATCGGTTTTTAGCCGACGCCCCCCTTCGACTATATTGTTCAGCGAAGCGTTAGCCATCATTTCCATCGAGGCCCAATAGCAGACCTGTGCATCATTTTCCTATTTCAAGCCCGGACCCCTTGGTTTCAGATTGTCAAGCTCAAAATGGAGGGGGAATGAAGAAAGGCCCGGCTCATCACTGGCCTCCTACAGAAGAGAATATGCCGGTCCAGCATCATATGTGCTGAATCCGATTGTGGGTTCAAACCGATTAAGATAATGTGTGATCTTTCCCCGAAAAAGTGGACAGGAGGTTAAGCACCTTGTTATGAAGAAATCATTATGGAGGTGCGAAGATGTCCACGACCAGAAAGTCCTACACCGAGGAGTTCAAGCGCGAAGCGGTTGCCT
>Ga0209517_10001483_pt1 | contig 35306 bp, 28 predicted proteins | sample PeaSoiMetSII2010_FD_187695 | JGI IMG/M metagenome (GOLD analysis project Ga0209517, IMG submission 187695) | Peat soil microbial communities from Weissenstadt, Germany - SII-2010 (SPAdes) (version 2) | ecosystem: Environmental > Terrestrial > Soil > Wetlands > Peat | place: Germany... | reverse complement strand
ACGCCGCTTACCATCGTGAGGATCGCGGACTCGGCAAAGAACTGCCGCATGATGTCGCCTCGAGTGGCTCCCAGCGCCTTGCGGACGCCAATCTCCCGGGTCCGCTCCGTGACTGAGACGAGCATGATGTTCATCACGCCTATCCCGCCCAGGCATAGGGTAATAACGGCTACACAGCCAAAGAAAATCGTGATCACGGCAAAAATGTTCTCGACCAGTTTGGCCGCTTCCATCGTATCCCAGACAAAAATGGCGTCTTTGTCTTTAGCATCAAAATGATGACGCCGGCTCAACGAAGTGCGGACCTGCTGGACCGTTTCCTCGTGCTCATCCGGGCTGCCTGCCTCGAAAACGATATCGTCGAGATAGCCGCGCACGATCCCTTTTTTCTCCGGCCTCGGGAAATCGCGCGCCACGGCTGAGTAGGGCGCGAAGAGAAAATCATTGTCAGGTCCGCTGTAGTTGGAGTTTTGCGTCTTCTTTGCGAGGACGCCGATCACGGTATAGGGAACGCTCTTGATTTCAAGGGTCGCACCCACAGCCGGTTTACCACTAAATAGTTGCTTTCGGGTGGCGTCTCCCAGTATGACCACGCGACGTTCCTCGGACTCATCCTCTTCCGTGATCAACCGGCCTTCGCTGAGCCGCAGTGAACGGAAACTCTGGAAGGCAGGCCACATGCCCACGATTTCACGATTGGCCGAATTGAACTGGCTGACCTCCGGAACCGCGCGCCTCAGTTCGGGGCTCACGTTCTTCACCAGATAGCACTCGTCCCGAATTAAGCGGGCATCATCGACCGTCAGAGCAATTTCCCGTCCGGCTGCCAAACCTCCCACCTGAGAGCTGGTGCGCCCGCCCCAGATGATCACCAGGTCTTTGCCCAGCGTCTCCATGCGCTTCTGCTGGTCCACACTGAATCCGCGGCCCAGCCCGACCAAAAGGATGACCGATGCAATCCCCCAAATAATCCCAAACATGGTGAGGAAAATGCGCATTTTGTGCGCTTTGAAAGTGGCCAACGTCTGACGGGTAATCTCCAGAAGATTCATGGACGGGGGAGCGCCATTGAATGCTGGAAACGAGGATACAACTTTAAGATTCCGATTGGTACAGGTTCGTGCACGCACGCCCAAAGTTTTGTTCTGCGTCTACCTTAGGCCGACGCTGACTAGCCGCACAAAATGCCGTGATCAAGGCACGAACTTAAAGACGTCGCCGCGTTCGTCGACGCCGCCGTAGCCGGTCGTACCAAAAAGCGTGCCTGCCGCATCTCGGAACAGGCCGGCTTGAGGACTCATCCCGTCCTGTCCTCCCGTGAATGTGTGCAGCACAGTCAGGGCGCCGGTCGAGTCTAGCTTAAACACCGTCCCGCAACCAAAGGTTCCGCCGCAGTTGAGATCGCCGCCTTCCGTGGTTGTGTCGTAGAGGTTGCCGGCGGCGTCCCGAACCAGGTCCCCGGCAGCAAAAGCTCCGTCTGCTTCGCCATGAAAATTGTAGAGCGCAGTCAACTTGCCGGCCGCACTCAGTTTGAACACGGTCCCACAGCCGAACGGGGGATCGCAGGTCCGATCGCCGGCCGAGTAGGTTGTACCGTAAAAGTTGCCCGACTCGTCCTCGACTAGCGCAGTCCGGGGCATTTCCCCATCCGTGGACCCGGTGAAGCGATAGAGCAGAGTCAGCTTTCCATTGCTGGCTAGCTTGAAGACCACGCCACACCCATTCTCCACCCTGCAGTCGTTTCCCATATAACCACCTTCGGTGGTTGTGCCGTAAAGGTTGCCGGCGGTGTCCAAAAGCAATCTCGACTTAGGATTTAGGCCGTCGTTTGTTCCTCCGCTGAAGCTGTGAAGCACGGTCAATTTTCCGCTCTGGCTTACTTTGAACACCACGCCGTAACCGTGAGCGCCGCCATTGATGGCGGTACCATACAAATTTCCGGTCCTGTCGGCAATGAGAGCGGAGGATGGGAACGCACCGTCCGTGCCTGCGGTGAAGCTGTGGAGGATAGAAAGTTTCCCGTGAATATCGATCTTGAAGACCGTCCCGTACTGGCCGACGCCGCCGGTCATCGTCGTGCCGTATAGATTTCCTGCCCCGTCCAGCAGCAAACTGGCGGAGGGTCCCGAGCCGTCTGTGCCTCCGGCGAAGGCGTGAAGCACAGTAAGTTTGTTGTTGCTGTCCAGCTTGAACACGGTCCCGCAGCCGAACTTCGGTCGGCAATTGAGGTCGCCGCCTTGCCACGTCGTCCCATAAAGGTTCCCGTTGGCGTCCTGAATCAGACCGGCAAGCGGATTCGTTCCGTCGGTTTTGTTCTTAAATGTGTGGAGCACGGCATAGGTTTGGGCGGGGCTCAACGGAGGCACAAAGACGAACGGTAAGAAAGTGATCGCGGCGGACAAGGCGGATCTTCGTAGCCAGCGACTCGAAATCACGAAAACCCCTTCCCGATTCAAGCCCAAAACAGCAGGTTTGAAATACTCGCCGACGATACGACGCCTGTTATTGTAGCACCACCTGGTCGCCTTCCTTCAGGCCGCTGAGCAGCTCCGTCTTAGCGCCATTTGAGATGCCAATGTTGACCGCGAGTTTCTTCTTTCCATCCTTTTCCTTCGAGTCAGGAATCTCGACCGAAGCCTTCTTGTCTTTGTCGTAAATGATCGCGCCTTCCGGAATCTGCATCACGTTCTTGTGCTCTTCTAGAATAATTTCCGCGTTCGCCGTCATCTCCGCCTTCAATTCGCCGCCCGGGTTATTGATGGACACGCGGACTTCGAAAGTCGTGACATTGTCTTTCTCGACACCCATGGGCGAGATCTTAGTCACCTTGCCGTTGAAGGTCTTATCCTTGAAGGATTCGACCTTGATCCGCGCCGGCTGCCCCAGATAAACCTTGCCGATGTCGCTTTCATCCACTTTGCCTTTTACGTAAACCTCGCTGGTGTCGCCCAAAGTCATCACCAGAGTAGCGGAGGAACCCAGTACGAGAATCGAGCTGACTGCGTCACCCATTTCAACGTCGCGCGAAAGCACGATGCCATCGATCGGCGAAACGATATCGGTATAGCTGAGCTGTTCGTCCAACTGTTTCAGATTCGCCTGATCGCGCACCATTTCGGCCTGGGACTGCGCGATCTTCGCCTTCAAAACCGTGACCTGCGCTTTGGAGACGTTCTGCTTGTTCTGCGCCATTTGATAGTTTTTCTGCGCGTCGTCCAGAGCCGATTCGGAAACCACGCCGTCTTTCGCCATTTCAACCGCGCGGTCGTAGGCCCGCTTCAACAAAGGCACGTCTGGGCCTTCCGCATCGACCTTGGCGCGCTCGTAGTCGGCTTGAGAACTGGCCAAATTGGCTTGGGCCGCCTGCAACGCGGCCCGGGACTGATCCACTTGTGCTTCGATCTCAACCTTGTCCAACTGGGCCAGAAGCTGTCCCTTTTTCACCGTGTCACCGTACTCCACCAGCAGCTTTTTCACGATGCCGCTGGCTTTGGACTTGACCTCGACCTTGGTTATGGGGGTGACCTTGCCAGTGGCGACCACGCTCTTGGCCAAATCGCCCTTCTCAACCTTCGCCAGCTTCGAGGGATCGATCTTGGTACCGCCGCGAGTGAAGGCGAAAAGCGCACCCGCAAACACCAAAAGAACTGCCACAACGATGCCGATGATTATGATCCGCTTGCGCCGCTTCTTCTTGCCATTACTGTTGCCGTTCACATCCGCCTCCTGAAGTCGCTGGTTCGAGTTTGGTGAGCCTCTGTAGGTTATTACGAGGGTAGCCCGTCTTTTGTTCCTGGGTGCTGGGTTAGAGCTGGACCGGCCCTGCCGGTCGCACCCGTTGTGTTAGACCGCCGAAGCTCAGAAACGGAAGCAGAAAATCAGTTTTCGAGCTTCCGCCTAGCGAGTTTTCGGCAGACGGTGAGATCCAGAGGTAGATAACGACAGAGCATTCCATTGCTACATCATTCATTCTACAGCCTCCGCACATCCCTGGGAATGCGAAACGGCCTTTGAAATGTTAGAATTACCCATCCATGATCGCCTTTGTGCTGATCCGGGTGTTTTTGATCCTGCTCCTGGTCGCAGCCAACGCGTTCTTTGCCGCGGCCGAATTCGCCCTGGTAAGCATTCGCGAAACCCGCATCCAGCAACTCATCGAGTCCCGAAGAATCGGCGCCCGCATTGTCCAGAAACTGCACCGCAATCTCGATGAAGTGGTCAACGGCGTTCAGCTTGGAATCACAGTAGTCAGCCTTACCCTCGGTTGGGTTGGTGAACCGCTGCTAGCCCACATGGTTGAGGAACTACTTGGCCAGGTTCCTCATGCCAACATTTATGCCCATGGAATCGCCATAGGCATCGCCTTCGTCCTGATCACTTGCCTACACGTCATCTTGGGCGAGTTGGTTCCGAAGTCGCTGGCGTTGCAGCGTGGAGAGCAGGTAGCTCTGGCCGTCGCCGGGCCAATGGAAGTCTTTCTGACCCTCACGCGGCCCTTTATTTTCGGCATGAGCGCGGCCGCCGGCTTCGTGCTGCGGATCTTCGGGTCGCGCAAAGTTCGGCAGGGGCCCGTCCATTCCCCGGACGAACTTAAACTCATCGTTACCGCCAGCCGGCAGTTCGGCCAAATTCCTCCATTTCAGGAGGAAATGATCCATCACGCGCTGGAACTGGAAAGCATTACCGTGCGCGAAGTGATGGTGCCCCGTCCGGATATTTTCTCTTTGCCCGGAGACCTCTCGCTCGACGAAGCTTTAGCTCGAGTGGTGGAGGAGCAGCATTCTCGCATCCCGGTTTACGATCCGCAGCGCGGTCCTGAACACATCATTGGAGTCCTCTATTCCAAGGATCTGATGCGCTGGACCCGGCTTCGCCTTTCTCAACCCATCGCGGCAAGAATCTCGGCGGTGAGAATCAGCCAGATCATGCACGATGTCCTGGTGGTGCCGGAGACTAAAGTGCTCACCGAACTGCTGGAGGAATTCAAGGACCGCAAACGACACCTGGCAGTGGTCGTCGACGAGTTCGGTTCAACTGCCGGCGTGATTACCGTAGAAGATATTTTGGAACAATTGGTCGGCGAGATTGAAGATGAATTCGATGCGCCTCCGCCCGAGCAGCCGGCTCTCCCAGGGAAGCTCGCTCTAGTCCTCGAAGGTTCATTTGGGATTCGCGACCTCGAATCGCAGTATCAGCTCTCGCTGCCGCGGGACAGCGGCTTCGAGACTCTGGCCGGGTTTGTGCTGGCGCGGCTGCAGAAGATTCCCCGCGTCGGGGACTCTTTCGACTACGAAGGTCACCGCTTCAGTGTCGAAGAAATGGAAGGTCACCGCATCGCCAAAGTGCAAATCGAGAAGCTGCAACCCGCGGTAGTAGGCAGGGCAGGGGACTGAGAACTGAGAACCGGGAACAGAAACTGGCTTTTATGAAAATGCAAGCACTGACAAAACTGCGCGCTCTGCTAAACGAAGTCCCACCTCGGCTAAGCAAGCTTCCGCCGTCGCAAACGGAAGGCAAACCGTCACCGTCCAAATGGTCGCCTAAGGAAGAACTGGGACATCTCCTGGACTCCGCCGCCAACAATCACCAGAGGATCGTCCGCACTCAACTCGAAGACAAACCCAAAATGCCGGGCTACGACGGCAATGCCTGGGTCAAGCTGCACGGATATCAGCAGCGCAACTGGCAAGAAATGATCGAACTCTGGCGTGCCCTTAATCGGCAATTGCTATCGGCCGCTGAAGCCGTTCCCGACGACGGTTGGTCGCGAACCTGCACCATCGCCGATTCCCAGCCGCTGACCCTGAAATTCGTTTTCGAGGATTACATCGAACACATGATGCATCACTTGAAGCACATTGGTATTGCGATGGACGACCTGAAGCCTAAAGCCTGAAGCCTAAAGCCTAATGCTCCGCTACCTCACCCACCGCGTGCTGTACACGCTCCCGGTAGTCTGGCTAGTGGTCTCTCTGGTTTTCCTGTTAATTCATCTGGTCCCCGGCGACCCAGTCCTGCAAATGCTTGGCGAAGGTGCGCCCGCCACCGACGTTCAAGCCACGCGACACGCCTACGGCCTCGATGTTCCGCTCGGCCAGCAATATCTCCGCTATTGGAAAGGCGTGCTCCACGGCGATCTAGGTCCGTCGCTCCGCTTCAATCAAAACGTAGGCGCCCTGATCGCCCAACGCTATCCGTACACGCTGCAATTGACCCTTGCGGCCTTGCTGGTGGCCATCCTGCTCTCAATTCCAGCCGGCGTCCGCTCCGCCCAGAGGCGCAATCGCTGGGACGACCGTCTGCTCAGCGTGGTCAGCCTCTTCGGATTGTCCTTTCCGAACTTCGCCCTGGGCCCAATCCTGATCTTGTTTTTCGCCATCAAACTTGGGCTGCTGCCAGTCTCAGGCTCAGGCACGCTGGCCCACATAGTTCTTCCGGCGATCACCATGGGTGGCGCTCTCGCTGCCATCCTGACGCGCATGGTCCGCACTTCAATGCTGGAAGAACTCGGACAGGACTACATCCGCACCGCCCGCGCTAAAGGCTTGCCCGAGCGTACGGTAGTCTATCGCCACGCCCTGCGCAACGCCATGATTCCGGTAATCACGGTGCTCGGCCTACAATTCGGGGCCCTGCTAGCCGGCGCCATCGTCACCGAAACCATCTTCTCCTGGCCCGGCATCGGTCGCCTCACGATCCAAGCCATCGGCAACCGCGACTACTATCTGGTCCAGGGATGCATTCTGGCTATCGGCCTAACCTACATCGCAGTGAATTTCCTGACGGACCTGCTGTATTCAGTGGCGAACCCGAGGATAAGGCAGTAGGCTAAGACCTCGCTAGCAGCTAGAACCTGGACGACTCCGACCCTGAATCAGAGACTTTATAACCACACGCCTCCCGGCACGGCTTGCAGTAATACAGGCTGTCTTCGCAAAGGCGGACTTCGGTGAGCGATTGGCAGAGGCAGCAGTATCGTTCACAATCGCACCGGTCTTCGGTCATCTCGCACTGCAGGCAGCGGTACTTTTTCGGCGCCGTAGTGGTCATGAGCAAACTGTAGCGCGGGTGTCGGCGGGACGAAAGTACCGTTGGTAACCAGACCCAGGCCTCGCATCCGGTTTCAGGCGACTCGTCGCTCAACTGATATTACCCTCACGGTTTAAGGCTACGCCGCCGCGGATTCTGCGCTGAAATCCGAAGAATGCCCTTGCCCAGTTTGGGGGCTAATTACCAAACAGTAAACCCTGCGTTCTATTGTGGAAAGCGCTCCTCAACTGCTGTGCTATCATGCGCGCATTCTCGTGCGCTACGGAACTCTCTTGGCCGGCCAAGGACTATAACGGCAACTATGTCCCGTCAGAGAACATCTTCGTCAGCTGTCTCCATGCGGGCGGCGGTCGTGCTGGTCGCAATCTTCGCGCACTCGGCGTCAGCCCAGGAAGTCCGCAACCCACTTTCATCTGACCCCACAGCCGCGAAGGCGGGAGAATTTGAGTTCCGCATAAACTGCGCTTTCTGCCACGGACTCGGGGCGCGCGGCGGCGGACGCGGTCCTGACCTCACCCGCGCCCACAAGCGTCACGGAGATTCCGACGCCCATCTATTCCAGAACATCAGCAACGGAATCCCCGGCACGGTGATGCCCGCCAACGGAACCAACGGCCAAGGCGTCGGCATGACCGACGATGAGATTTGGCAGATCATTGCGTATCTGCGAAGCGTCCAGGTGCAGTCGCCCGCAACGCCGATCGGCAACGCGGCCCATGGAAAAGAACTTTTTTATGGTGACGCCAACTGTTCGTCGTGTCACATGATTGCAGGCAAGGGCGGACGTATCGGCCCCGACTTGACGACGGTAGGCACGGCCCGAACCGTGGAATCGCTGATCGAATCCGTGCGCAGCCCGAGCAAGCGGCTGGCTTGGGGGCTGACCGAATCGACCAAAGAATTTGCCCAGGAATACGAAGCCGTCACGGTCGTGACTTCGGACGGGCAGCAGATCAAAGGCGTGACTCTGAACGAAGACGAGTTCAGCTTGCAAATGATGGACACAAGCGAGCGCATTCATTTGTTCGAAAAAGATAAACTGCGCTCCATCCAGAAGAGCCGCGAGTCTCTGATGCCCGTTTACAATCCGTCCATTTTGAGCGATCAGGATCTGAACGACATTGTCGGATACCTGCTCAGCGTAGGCATGAAATGAAAGTGCACCAAATGAACAAGCTGTCTGGCATTTGCCTGCTGTTGCTGATGTTCACTACGGGCGAAACGCGCGCGCAGGTCACCTTCGAGCGCCTGCTCAATTCGTCCAAAGAACCGCAGAACTGGCTCACCTACTCGGGCGATTACGCGGGCCGTCGCTTCAGCTCATTGGAGCAGGTGAACCCGGCGAATGCACCTTCACTGGTGGCGAAGTGGGTTTACCAGACTGCCGCGACGGGAAAGTTTGAGACCACGCCGCTGGTCGCCGATGGCATTCTGTACGCGACCGGCCAGGACGACCGAGCCTTCGCACTCGATGCCCGCACCGGCAGGCCAATCTGGATGTACCAGCATCCCCTGCCATCTGACATTCGACCGTGCTGTGGCAGGGTAAATCGCGGGCTCGCCATTCTGGGTGACAAAGTGTTTCTCGGCACGCTCGATGCCCACGTCATCGCGCTCGACGCCAAAACCGGAAACGTCATTTGGGATGCCGTGGCAGTCGACTACAAAGAAGGATACAGCTTCACACTCGCCCCGCTCGCGGTGAAGAACCTGGTGATTCTTGGCGTCTCCGGCGGCGAATACGGCATCCGCGGCTTCATCGATGCCTACGACGCGGACACGGGTCAGCGCGAATGGCGCTTCTACACTGTCCCAGGTCCGGGGGAACCGGGTCATGAAACCTGGGAAGGCGACTCGTGGAAGATCGGCGGCGCGCCCGCGTGGATGACTGGCGTATACGATCCGGGAACCAATCAACTGTTTTGGCCCACGGGCAATCCGTCGCCATCGAATCGCGGCGAAGGACGCGCCGGCGAGAACCTTTACAGCAACTCTCTGCTTGCTCTCGACGCCGACTCCGGAAAACTGAATTGGTTTTTTCAATTCACCAGGCATGACGAGCATGATTGGGACGCCACGCAGGTTCCGGTCATGATCGATTCCGGCGACAAACACCTGATCGCGCAGGCCAATCGCAACGGCTTTTTCTATCTCTTAGATCGCACAACGGGAAAGTTGCTCTCCGCCAACGCCTACGGTCACACGACGTGGAGCGACAGCAAGGACGCGGAGGGCCGACCGGTCGCTAATAACCAGAGTTCGCCAACGCCCGAGGGGCGAACGGTTTGCCCAGGCGCGCTGGGTACTACCAATTGGATGTCGCCGAGCTTCGACTCGCGAACCGGCCTTTTTTATGTGACTGCGCGCGAAGAGTGCGACATCTTCAGCACTGCGCCGCAGCCGTACGAAGTGGGGCATGCTTATTACGGCAGCGCCTATTTTCCTTCCGATAAGGCGGAGCCGTATTGGGGCGCGCTTCGCGCCATCGATCCCGCAAGCGGCCAGGTAAAGTGGGAGTTTCGCCATCTCTCGCCCACCTGGTCGGGCGTGCTTTCGACCGCAGGTGGACTCTTGTTTACGGGCGACGCGGAAGGAAATTTCATTGCGCTGGATGCGTCGTCGGGAAAGCCTCTTTGGCATTTTCAAATGGGTGGGGCAGTCTATGCATCCCCGATGGCGTTCGCGGTGGACGGAAAAGAGTACGTTGCCATTGCCGCGGGTAGTTCGCTGTATGCGTTCGGCCTGCCGTAATTTTATGCGCCGCAAGCCGCTGCATAGACACGCAGGACGATTCGGATGTGTTCTTCAATCACGGCTTCAGCGCGGTGTTGGAGACGTCCCGATCGGATTGCCTCGTACTCCGCAGGCAGATATTGGCTCACTAGACTTAGCGGCGGAGGCCAGGCGTCGATGTTTGCGCGAAGGTGGGCCAGTTCTTTCTGCACGGTTGCATCGCCCCAGTAGTAGCGGCACCGGTCACTGTAGCTATAGGCGCGCGCAAGACGCTCCTCGTCTTCACTTCCGTGATAGTACGAACGCCAATAAGTTGGATTGATCAGCATTGCAGATTCGAGCGCTTCTCTTACTTGTGAGATGCGAACCCCTTTCCGATGCGCCAGCCACTCATGTTCGATTAGGCTCAAGGCGAAAACCGCCTCGCGGAAAGCGAACGTCAGCCACGGTCCAACCTTCAAAATTGCGAAATGATCTTCCACCATCTGCGCAAGAGCTGCGGGTTGCTGATAGTCGGTAGAGTGCGCCTCGTAGACAAGATTAGGATGCTTTGGTAACGCGGACGAGAGCGCCATCGCTTTCTTCCGGTCGTAATCAAAAATAATGTCTTCGCTGAACTCCACTCCCGGCTGCACGACCATGCCGATCACTCTGTCCCACGCGGAAGGTACGTTCTGCTTGTCGAAGGCTGTGCGGAAAAGTTCCAGGGTGTGATAAATCTGGCTGGCAGAGGAGACAGCTGGCGCCGCTCCTTCCAGCACTTCACCACCCGGAGCGGGAACCTCCGTGCCGATTACATACAGCGGTGGCGCAGTGCCCGACGGCAAATCTTCAAATGCACTTTCGGCGGCGCGGCAGAGAGTGGCTGCTCGTTGCGCGATGGTATTCTCATCCGGGCCTGGCCTGTCATCGGCGCACGCCATGCTTGCGTCGAGATGAATCTTGTTGTATCCGGCGAGCACGCATGCGTGAACCAGTTCAGAGGCATTGCGCATCGCGGCTGCCGCGGGCTGGCCTCGCCACGGGTACGGGCCCAGATGGTCTCCGCCCAGCAATACTCGTTCGCGGGGAAGTCCGGCTTGTTGCGCTGCGGAATGAACAAACTCGGCAAACTCAGACGGAGTCTGTCCAGTGTAGCCGCCCGATTGATTCACCTGACTCGAAGTAGATTCGATGTGCAGGCCAGATTCATCATCTACCGCTTGCTGCACCACTGCCGCGATGACGCTAGGATGAGCCGAGCAGACAGCGTAAACTCCGACTTTCTCGGATCGCCGATTGCGAAGAATTATTTCCTGCAATCGTTCGCTTGCATTCTTGGACTTAGGTCTCACAGTGGTTGCTCAGGCTGATCTTCTGGAACAATCGCGTAAGATTGCGATATATTGCGATCAATTACTTTTACTTTCGCTCGTGGAGCATTGTCAACTCACGCGGGCTGGAAGGATCAAGCCGATGTCGATCGAAATCTGTCTTAGCTTTTTCTTGTTGTTGAGCATGCCATTGTGTTCGGTCACGCAGAGCGTTCCAGCGCCTCAGGACCAATCTAAAGAGCAGATCGGGTACAAGTCCGCAGCTGACGCCGAACAGAAGAAAACACTCCTGTTGAAAGACTTTCAGCCGATCCCCATGCTGCACGCGCCCGTCCACAACATTGACCGCGCCAAATACTACGTGATCGATGTTCACAACCACGTCAACGACGCCATGCGAATCGAGGATCACATGCCGCCCGAGCGGGTGATCGAGATTATGAACAACACCAACGTGAAGACGGTCGTGATTCTGACCGGCATGTGGGGCGACAAACTTCAACATGTGATCGACGAGATGGTCAAGCCGTATCCCGGCCGCTTCATCGTGTTTGCGCAGATCGACTGGAGCAAGATTGACGATCCAAACTTCAGCCAGGAGATGGTCGCCCAGCTCGACGACGCGGTGGCGCGAGGTGCACGTGGGCTGAAGCAGTTAAAAGATCTCGGGCTGAGCGTGCGCGACAAGTCGGGAAAACTGATCGCCGTGGATGATCCGCGTCTCGACCCCATCTGGGAGGAATGCGGACGGCTCGGCATTCCCGTGTCCATTCACGTCACCGATCCCGAAGCTTTTTTTCATCCTGTTGACAACACCAACGAGCGCTACGAGGAGTTGATCGAGCATCCCGACTGGAGTTTCTATGGCCAGCAGTTTCCCAGCAAGGAATCGATCCTGGCTGCGCGGGATCGTATGTTTGCCAAGCATCCGCATACGACGTTTGTCGCGCTGCACATGGCGAACTGGCCAGAAAACCTCGACTATGTTTCTCGTCTGCTGGATTCACTTCCTAACGTGATGGTCGAATTCGGAGCGCGCGAAGCCGAGCTGGGCCGGCAGCCTCGCCGAGCCCGCGAGTTCTATCTGAAATATCAGGACCGCATTATGTTCGGAACCGATAATGGGATGGACGAAGCCATGTATCGCAATCATTTTCGCTGGCTGGAAACCGCAGACGAATATTTTGATTACTGGGGATATCCGGGGCAAGGGCGCTGGAAGATTTACGGCATGGACCTTCCGGACGCGGTTTTGGAAAAGGTCTATCACAAGAACGCGGAGCGCATGTTCGGACAGTTCCGGGGAACCGAGGCGGGCAAGAGCAGATAGATTTCGCGGCGACTAAACCAGTGTTACCTGGATCCCCGTTTTCTTCAGCGCGGCGAGGTCGGGCTTGGGAATCCCGCGGTCGGTAATGAGGTGGTGCACGGCGGAAAGCGGCGCGATCGAAGACAGGCTGCGACGCCCGAACTTGCTGGAGTCACAGACCGCGACCGCAACCCGGGCGACATCCATCATGGCTCGATTGACTTTGGCTTCGAGCAGGTTCGGCGTGCTTAGTCCGTAGTGCACGTCGAAGCCGTCCACTCCCAGAAAAAGAATGTCTGCGTTCAAGCGCCGCAAGGTTTCTTCTGCGATCGGCCCTACCAGCGAGAATGAATTCTTTCTCAAAGTTCCGCCCGTCAGAATGACTTCGAGGGAGGAGCCGGAAAGTTCCGCGGCAATATTCACGGCGTTCGTGATAATGGTGAGGTTCTTGAATTGGCGCAGCGAGCGCGCGATGGCAGTAGTTGTAGTTCCGGAATCAAGAATCACAACCTGGCCTTCTTTCACCATGCGCGCAGCGGCGGCCGCGATTTGCAGCTTTTCCTTGCGGTGCAGTTTTTCTTTCTCCCGCAACGTAGGATCTTCCAGAGCACTTTCTCGCGCCGGCAGCGCGCCACCATGAGTGCGGTGAATGCGGCCGTGAGATTGGAGAATGTCCAGATCTTTTCGAATGGTGACCTGGGATGTGCGGAAGTGTTTGGCGAGGTCGCCGACCAACACGCGTCCGTCGCGATTCAGGATCTCAAGAATCAGTCTGCGGCGTTCTTCGTTCAGCACGGGATCACTCGAAGGTTTCAGTAGTTTACACTTGACAGGGCGAATAAACGAAAGCAACAGTTATTAAACGCAAGCATACGAAAGATTGCGTGCCAGTCTCGCGGGTTGTTTCGCGGCGATGAACTTGCCGACTAGCCAAGGAGCATTTGAATGATCGAAGTCTGCGTGGTGGGTGAGCTCAACCTCGATCTCATTCTTTACGGATTGCCGAAGGACCTAGTGCCAGACCGCGAGCACCTGGCCAGCAACATGGCGTTCACATTGGGAAGTTCGTCGGCGATCTTCGCGCACAACTTGTGCGCGCTGGGCACGCGAGTCGGTTTCATATCGAAAATCGGGAGTGACCCGCTCGGAGCGATGGCCGGAGAGCGGCTGTCCGCAATGGGCGTTGACATCAGCAGGATGAAGCAGGGAACGGGAACGACATCCACCGGGCTCACCGTCGTACTGCCTCACGCTCAGCATCGATATATTCTGACGTATCCGGGAACGATGTTTGAGATGCAGTATTCCGACATCGACATGGACTACGTGCGCACGGCTCGCCACTTCCATCTTTCGTCTTTCTATCTGCACCGCGCTCTCCGGCCGCGAATTCTGGACTTGTTTCGCCGAGCAAAAGAAGCGGGCCTCACCACCTCGCTCGACACCAATGACGATCCAGAAAATGAATGGGCGCAGGATCTGCTCGAGGTTTTGAAGTACGTCGACATCTTTTTGCCCAACGAGCGCGAGGCTAAGAACATTGCTCGCACGCAGGATTTTCCGCAGGCGCTCAACTTGTTGGCCGGACTCGCCAAGGTCGTGGTCGTGAAACGCGGTTCGGGATCAGCAATATGTCGCAAGGGAAACGAAGAATGGAGCCTGTCGCCGCCTCTCGTCCAGATGGTCGACGACATCGGCGCCGGCGACAGTTTCGATGCGGGTTTCGTTCACGCGTACTTGCTCGGGGCAAAACTGGAGGACTGTCTGGCTTTCGCTAACATTGCGGCCGCGTATTCGGTGACCAAGGAAGGTGGTACCGAAGCATTTTGCGATCACAGCGGACTGCTCAGTTTTATTCGCGAGCAATGGAATTTAACGGGAAAGAGAGCGTTGCCGGAGAAAGGCTAGCGTCGGGTGTTAAGGCAGTGGGGACGCCGGCCGCTTTCGCTAGAACGTGAATCGCGCTGAAAACTGCAGTACACGGGGAAGGCCATTTGGACTGATTTCCTGCAAGGCTCCAAAATTGCCCGGACCCGAGTTGGGCACCAGATAACAGGTTTGGTTCAAGGTTGCGCCATCGCCGCAATTGGTTCCGATCGGGTTGTATTGCAATTGGTTGACTCCGTTGCCATTTTGCACGTAGTAGTTGGCGTGGTTAAACAAATTGAATGCCTGGGCTTGAAGCTGCAGCTGCTTGCCTTCTCTGATCGAAAAGCTGCGGGACAGCCCTACATCAATCCTCTCCAGCCACGGACCGTAAAAAGAATTCAGCCTAATCCCCGGCGTGGGGCCAGCGCCATTAATGCCGCCTGCGGTGTTCGCGGTGTCCTGGTTAAAGGCGCTGTCATTCAGGTTGTCATTCGCGCCGTCGCAGTTGCTGAATGACAAAGTTGAACTGGTGCACGCGGGACTCAGCAACCCCGCGTAGGGACGACCCGACGAGAACTCCATGACACTGCTCAGCGTCCAGCCTGAGAGCAGGGCGCGGCCTGCCTCCGAACTGGTCAACTGCTCCAGCCCGGGACGATAAACACCGGCAAGGCTGATGCGATGGCGCTGGTCCAACAGCGAAGGAGCGTGAGTATTGCTGAAGTCAAATTGATTGTTGAAGTCCATCCCATCCCGCATGATGCTCTTGGCGAACGTGTAGGAGAATTGCGAAGAAAAATGCTGTGACAGACGGTGCTGCAACTGCACGAAGAAGGAGTTGTAATAGTTCTGCGCAGGACTAATGAGCTCGTTGATTTGGCCCAGGTTAGGGTTGATGCGGCCTTCGGTGAGCAAGTCGTTGTCCATGTTCGGCAAAGTGATGGTCGGTCCGCTGCAAGGCGCAGTGGTTGCGCTGGGAGGGCACGTGATGTAGGTCGTCGTGCCTTGCAGCGGATTCAGGTTCGCGTCATAAGCGCTGCCCGACAGGAGATGCACACCGTGATTCCACATCGTGCCGACACTTACCGTTGTGTTCTCGAAAATCTCGCGCTCAATCTGCAAACTCGCCTGTAATATGTAGGGCACGCGGAATCGAGGAGAAACCAGGGAAATGTCTGGGGAAGCCGCAAACAGAGGAGAATTACCCGGCAAAACGTTTGGGAACGTTGGTTCCTGCTGGTTCGGCGAACCAGAGGTGTAACTGACACTCACCGAAGACTGCTGTGATGCCAGCCCGTTCGACACTACAGCGTTCCGGTAGTTCAGCCCGTTCATATTCGTGTAGAACTGGCCGAATCCTCCTCGGACCACCGTCCTCGATGCGGGCTGCCAGGAAAAGCCGAAGCGTGGCGCCAGACGTTGAAACTGATTGGGATACTGTCCGGTCAGCGGGAACGCTGGATTTTCCCGCGGCTGCGGATAAACCTGGAAGTCTTCCCGCAACCCCATTTCCAGGGTCAAAGTCGGCAAAACGCGAAACGTGTCCTGCAAATAGAATCCGTAGTACGGCACGGAAAAGGAAAAAGTAGGGTTCCCTGACGACTGGCTAAAGACGTTGTATTCGCCGAGCGCGAGAGCTTCCAGATTCGAAAATTCATAACTGCCGAGGAACGACCCAAAATCGACGGCCTCGTTCGGGTCCGCGCCGCCATCGTTGTTGTCCGAATCCCAGGCTCGGCTCATATCGAAGCCGAATTGCAATGTGTGCTTGCCAACTACGTAGTCGACCCGGTCGGACAGAGAATACTGCCTTTCAAAAACTCTTCCCACAGAAAAGGGAGCGTTGCCCAGGATGAAGGCGGCCGGGCTATCCAGAATTAACGTGGGTGTGTTTGGAGCCAACCCGGTCGGAGTCGAGATCTCGTTGTCCTGCGAAGTGCTGACGTGAAATTCGTTCAACAAGGTGGAGGAGAAAGTGTGTGTCCATCCCATGCCGGCCTGGAAGGTATGCACGTAGGCGTTAGCCAGCGTCTGCGTCCCGTAGTTCCCGACAGTTGGGTCGGTGATGACGCCTCCGGGCGAGCTGAAGCGATTCAGATTCAGGCTAAGGAACAAGCTGTCACGAGTGCTGGGTTGATAGTCCAACCGCGGAGTAATTACCCAATCGTCGCGCTTTCTTGCTTTGGTGCCGAGATTGGAGCTAAGTGCGTTCACGGTGTTTGAAACCTGCTGGAGGTATACCGGATTACTCGGGTCAGACGCGGTGTCGCTGCCCGGTATTGGCAAAGGCCCGTTCGGCGCAGGGAGAGTTGTTCCGGCCGGAATTCCAAAATTAGTGCTTAAGAAAGCAGGCAAATTCGCCGGTGTGGTTGTTAACGCTGAGTTGATGACAGAAATCGGGTTGTTCCGCAACTGCTGCTCGTAATCCACGAAAAACCATAGACGGTTACGAAGGATGGGCCCACCCACTCCGGCGCCGAATTGCTGCAAAGCATCTTCCGGTTTGGGGAAGCCACTGGCTTTGTCGAGGGCGTCGTCGGCTCCGGTTGCGGAGTTCCGATTGTAATAAAACGCACTGCCATGGAAGGTGTTGCTTCCTGACTGAGTCACGGCATTGACGAAGCCCGCTCCACCACCGTAGACGGCCGAATACGGACTTACCGAAACCTGAAACTCCTGGATCGCGTCCTCCCCGAAAAGATACGGAATACGGTAACGACCGATAACGTCAGCGAAGTAGTTGTTGGTAGCGTTGCTTCCGTCGACGGTGAAGGCATTGGAGCCATTTCCGTTGGCGTAGCCCGAGTCCTCTCCACCCTGTTGCCCGGCAACGCTTACCAGGCCAGTGTCGCCGTCGTAGCTGGTGTTTGGCGTGAGCACCGTAAAGTCAGTGTAACGACGCCCGTTGAGCGGTAGTTGCGCGATAAACGACCGCTCCAACACTGTGCTGGCAGAGGATTCCGCCGGCCGCAGCAGCGGCGCTGTTCCCGTTACCTTAACCGTGTCCCCGCTGGCCCCGACCTGCAGGTGGATGTCCAACGTTGTCGTATTTCCTATCCGAACTTGCACCAGAGCCTGGACGTCGCGAAAACCCTCGTGATTTGAGGTGATGGAATAGGTGCCGGGCATCAACGCCGGAAACCGGTACAGTCCCGCGCGATTCGCCTCGGCAGACTGTTTTACGCCAGTCGCGAGGCTCTGCAAAACTACTGACGCTCCCGGCACCACCGCTCCACTTTGGTCCGTGACCCGTCCGCCGAGCGCGCCCGTCAGAACGACGTTCTGGGCTGTCAGCAGCACGCAGCTTGCGAGCGCAATAAAAACATGGCCCACCAATAGAAGACGGGCCTCGTGAAATCGTCTTTTGCTTGGTCGAACGATGAATTGCCGTTTCATCTTGATCCCTGGAGAGGGTTGGCCAACATCGCCGCAGGCACCCCGGTTCAGACTTGAAGGTTTCGCTCTGCTGGCCGCATTCCGCTACTCCACAGGGGCTTGAGGACGCGTTGCCGTTCGACCTAGCGGGCGATTTAGACCCGGTCAACATAGCAGACGCCTTCTGCTACTACCAACAGACTCGTAGTGACGGATGGGCGAACGAGAGCGTGCTCGGGAAGTTTGTCAGCAATGACGGATCGGATGATGAGAACCGGTGGGAAACGGCCCTGCTTTACACATCACCTATGCATGTGATGGAGATGCCACTCGTGCTCAGTGGATGAACCATTCCGTTGCCCGGTGGGTGAGCGACAAGGCTTGACTGTAGTGGGCGACGGTATAGGCGACAGTTATCACGACCGCAGGGAGCGACCACAGCCAGCGGCCTTGCCTGGGCGGCGTACTGATTTCATCCCAGGCCAGCAGGCGTTCCACACGCACTTCTACCAGCGCAGTCAGATTCACCAGTCCGGTCGTGAATACTGGTGGGTCTTGCAACGGAGCCAAGTCGCAAAGCTTAATCAAAGCGGCCGCCAAATCAATCGCGTCACGACTGTTCGCAATCGCGGCCTCATCAGCCGCAAATTCTGCGGCTTCCTGCCATGCCTGCTCCAAACTTGCCATGCCCGGAAATGGAGCGCCGTGAAGAATCATTTTTTTCAGGTTGTCCCGCGACCGCATGTGACCGATTTCATGCCGGACGGCAACCTGCAGTTCGTCAGGACTCAAGAGTCCCACAGCAGTCTCCGAAACCAGCACTTTAGGAGCAATAAAGCCATACAGCAGCAACGGTGGCTGGCCTGATTTTGTTTGCAGCGTGGTCCCGCTCGCGCCCGCGTCCAGAGCGTGCGCTCCCTCCAACCATTCCGCGACCATGCGCGACGTGCCGGCTCGCGCCCTCACAACCCGAAATAAGCCAGCCGCCACAAACAATAGAGTGCATGCGCTGAACACAAGGGTTCCCATATCTTCATCGATCGCTCCAGACTCCAGCCGTAAGAATGCCGGTAATGCAAACGCCAGAGTCGTGGAAACTGATCCAGCAAGGGGGAAGATTCGCAACGTAAACAGTAAGGACGCCCCACCGCCAGTGTAATTTCGGCAGAACAAACGAACGCATCGCCATACGCACACAACCAGCAGCGAAAGCAGGCAATAAACAACACCGAAAAAACCCAGCGCGACCATGAAGCCGCGAACGGCGAACATCATACTGGTTTGTCCCTCTTCCCCTTCAGTTCCCCACGCTTCTGGTCTACCAGAATCCTTAACTCGTCCAACAATCGCGCGTCGTGAGCGCTGATCGCCTCCACAAAATATGACAACAGCAAAGATGAAGGGCGTGCAGATTCGATCCATCGTTGCATGCCGGTGACGGCAACGAAACGCGGCATCTCGGCGGGAGTACAGCGAGCGGCGTAACGGAATGCTTTGCCCTCTTCCGTCCGCTCCAGCAGACCTTTCTTGAACAGGCGGTCAAGCGTGGTCATGACCGTCGTGTAGGCGAGCCGAATCTTGCCATCCGCCAGCAGTTCACGAACGGTCAGGCTCTTGCGCAGCCAGACCTCTTCAAGAATCCGGCGCTCTAGCGGTCCCAGTCGTAGTGCAGCCGGCTTGGCCTCAGAATCAATGGGTCTATTCATGCCACTCACCTGGATGCTGCGAAGCGACGCTTACCAGTATCGTAGCTTACCCGGTTGCCGGATGAAACTGCAACCTATAGGCGCCGTTAGTTTACCGCGGAGTTGAACATCGAAAACCTCGGTCGCTAAAGAACCATGCGGCCGACGCGGCATATCAGCGACTGGCTCCCTTCAGCCCGCGGAGATTCTCGAGGGCGTCAATCAATCGCTGTCGCTCTTCCTCAAATTCCGGGCCGGTGACCGCGAGTTCACCCCACCGCTGCCTCATACTTCGTTCCGCGAGTTCGATCTTTAGCTGCCTCTTACCCGTGTCCGGCTCGGACAGCGCTGCGCGATACAGGACAAGCCAGGCCTGGCTCTCGATCGCGCTGTTCGAGCTCCGCGACGACTCGGCGGCACTGGAGTCACGAACTCCCCCAGGATCTCCAGTCGGGGGAGCTTGTGTAAGGCTGCGAAATTTATCGGCGACGGATTCAGGAAGACCATCTTCCAATCGATGCGCGAGCCACTCTTGTAATTCAGAGGCCAATTGGGGAGAAAGCGAAGTGAACTGAAATCCGAGGTATCCCTCTTTGCACCAGCAAACAGTCGATTCGGCTTCGATTTGAATTTCACGTTCAGGAAGAGTGAATTGTATTTTCACCTGTACGCCGGGTTTCAGCGAAAGAGAAGTATTGATTGCGACCCCGCCTTCGCTGATGTTCAAGGTCTTGCCGTGCACGGCCGGTACTCCGGGACTGTAAATCGCCGCCGGAATCTCGATCTTGCAGCGAAAATAACGACGTCGCTCCCGTACGATCATCCCATACGCGACTTTCAAGCTGCGGTCGATCTCGGCCCTGGAGAGCGGTCTCCGCAACACAAAATTAGAACCCGCCTTGAAAGCGACAGCAGTTTCGGCGTCGCTGTCACTGATAGTGAATAGCACGGCAGTCCGATTCGCCGGGGACAGACGTATTTTTTCCAGGACTGTCTTAGCCTGCTCTCCCACCTGCAAATCGACGATTACCGCCTCGAACTTCCGCCGGTTCAGCAGGTTCAACGCGGTCGAAACGTCGCAACACACCTCGGGGGACATCGCGAGTTGCTGCATCGATACGCTGAGATGCCCGATAGCCGCTGCGTCGTTGGAAAGTAATAGCGCGCTTCCCATGGACACGGAAGCTGCGGGCGCAGTTGCATTTGCATTGCTCATGCCGTCGAACCTCCCGGTCACAGCGATTCAGGTTTGGCTTTTGGAAGCCAACCCTTTCGGAATCGGGCTTGCAAGCTTTCTGCCAGCCTTATTTGTTGGCGTGCGCTAACACCCCTTTTACGGCTGCAATCAGATCTGCGGAATCGTCGTTGAGCATTTTTTCTGATTTCTCATAGAAAGCTGCCGCACCTTCTTTCATGAGCTTGCCTTCGTTGGCCTGCGATAGGCCGCTCAGAACGATCACCGGAATGTCCCTTGTTCGCTCGTCGCTCTTAAGGCCCTTCAGCACATCAAGACCCGTGATTTTGGGCAAGAGCATGTCGAGCAGAATGAGTTCGGGGATGGTTTCCCGAGCGCTTCGTAAACCTTCTTCGCCGTCTCCGACGCCGGTCACTTCATAGCCAGCTTTGACGAGAGCCCGCGCATTCGCAGTCCGGAGCAGTTTGCTGTCTTCGATCAGAAGTATCATAAAGTTCCTAGAGTCTCAGAGGCAGCACGGTGCAAAGCGACCTGAGTAGCTCGCGCGTAACTCGGGACGGAAATGGGGAACGCGAGCATCGGATAGATCATGCAGACTTCCGTCTCGGCCCTCCATCCTCCGAATCCGGAAGAACCTGCGATTTGTTTGGCGTATCGGGGTGACCCGTTTGCAGGTCGTTCTTGACCTTCTTCAGTTGGGTCAAATAGACAGCCGCTGTCAGCAGCGCGCCCACACCGCAACCTGCCAACAAGAGCCCGAGGACGAGCCAATAATCCATTTCGCAGCTCCATTCCGAACAGCAGCAACAATGACCGCCGCATCCCCCTCAGAGTGCCAACCGCGCGAGTCTTGGCGTTCTAGTTTGGAAGCTCTTTGGCGCATTATCCCTCAATTCACATTGATGTCAAGAAAACGCCCCATTTTGTCCCAATCTCAGACAAATATTGGGAATGCACGAAGGTCCGCGGGTGGAAACGATTGGGCTGCTTGCCGCTTCCGGTCCCCTCAGAATCGGGAATTGACGGCCAGCCGAGCCCTCCGCAGAGAGCAATATCATTCGCTAGGCCACCGCCTTTTGCGAGATTTTCATGTAGCTCTCCATCGACTGGGTCAACTGCGCATCCACCTCATCTGCGATCGTCATGACATCTGGTAAGAGCACGCTGAAATCCAGAGCATTCAGATTACTCTGCAACATCCCGAAAATCGTTACCTGCAGTATTCGCGATTCATGCACCAGCATTGCCGGAGTGTAGCCTTGCAGGTATCGCAGTTTGCCATGGGCTACGGCAGCCGCCGAGAAGATGGCATCGCTGTCCTTGCTGGTGGCGCTGGGCTTGCTCAGGCGCAGAGCCAGGTCTTCCACCAGCCTGGGAAGATGTCCGGTGCGCTCCTCATCGCTAAGCGGAACGCGGTTTAGTTCACTGCTCTGTTTCGCCCGTGCCGACCAGTTTTCGACGATATCCTTGGCACACCGCTGCAGTATCGCGCCCACTCTCTCCTTGTCCAACCGTTTGACCGGTTTGCGATTGTGCATTTTCTGTCTAACGATCTCGGTGAGCCGGCCGATCTCGAAGGGTTTCACCACGATCTCGTCCGCTTCCAGAAGGATGGCTGCCATAGCGCCTTGCACGTCGGGATAGCCGCTGACCAGCATGGTCAATGCGTTCGGTTGGGAATGGCGCATCGCCGAGACCACCGTAAAACCGTCCCCTGGGTCGGGCATGTGCAGGTCGGTGATGAGAACGTCAAAGCTGAGGGTAGTGATGCATGCCAGAGCTTCTGTCACGCTGGAGGCAGTGACTACTACAAATCCCTTGCGTTGAAGCCCTTCCTTCACCATGGCGCGAACCGCGCCGTCGTCGTCCACTAGAAGAACTCTGTAAGCGGCCCCTGGTTCGGTCGGAGTCATAGAACACCACCTTCCGTCACGAACGGTGCCAGTCTAGTTCCGGACTATGCTCAAAGCTGTTCAATTTTGGACAGGTACCCTTATTTGCAAGGTCAAGAAAGCACTGCCGTGAAGCGCGGTCCAATCGGCTCAAAGGTTCATCCGGTTGACGCGGTTACCTCATTCGTTCGGCAACGTGCAGGTTACGCACGGCGTACTCTATTTCCAGCTTCTCCCCATAATGGCCGCTGGACCCTTGCAATTCTAGCGACCGATCTTGAAGCGCCTTAGTCGCCAGGACAATCCGCTCCGGCATTTTCCGCAGATCTAATTCCAGGAGGGCAGCCTTGTACAGTGTGAGCCAACTCTTCTCTTGGTTGGGAAACATGGGACCCTCGCTTGCTCATAGTGTTCCGAGGAGGTTCCCGAAATATACAGATCCGGACCATGCAAGTCAGTTCAGTATTGGACACCTGGGCTGAAGACTAGCTTAGTCGTGAAGAACGACGTTAAGGAGTGAACTGTGAACTTGCAAGCCGTCGTTGTAGTGGATGAAACCCATCTTCTTGAACCGGTTCATGAAGAAATTTATCCGGGGGCGTGTCGTACCGACCATCTCCGCCAAAGTCGTTTGGCTTATCTCGGGGAGGATACTCTGCGGTGCTCCTTCCTTGCCGAAATGAGCCAGCAGCAGCAGAATTCGCGCAAGTCGTTTTTCGCTCGAATTGAAAAGCTGGTCAACCAAATCTTCTTCGTAGCGGATATTCCGCGCCAATAAATAGGCTACGAACATATCGGACAACGTGTGTTCACGATGCAGGGCTCGCATCATGGCTTTCTTGTCGATTCGCAGAACGTCACAACTGGTGATCGCACTCGCTGATCCCATTCGAAACGGCTGGCCCGCAAGGCAGCCTTCCCCGAAGAACTCACCCTCCCCTAATATGCCGACGGTTGCTTCCTTGCCGTTGCTGGATATAACGGTGAGTTTGATCCTGCCCCTCTGGATGTAAAACACTGCGTCCGCCGCATCGCCCTGCGAGAAGATCGCTTGTTTCTTGTCAAAACGCAAGGTTCTTCTGCCCTCACCAATGGTTGAGAGGAAGGTGTCAGGGTCGAAACTGTGCCTTTTCTGATGCACCGTACTACCCCACGAGATCAGGCTAGCAGAAAAACGGGGTCGAGTCACGATTAGTGACATCTTGTTACGATTTCAGAACACAAACGAGTCACTCCGGTTCCCGCCAATGCCAGGGTTCGTGAGCCACGTCCTTCGCCGGGACTGGAAGTCGCCTGGTTAGATTCCTATTCCGTGAGAGAATTCGAGTCTCACGCGCCGTGATCGACTCTAACCATTTTTCGGCGTAAAACTGATGGCAGTGAACGATCCAGTCGCGAAGGAGATTAATCCCTGGCTGATTGCCATCGCGGTTATGTCCAGCACCTTCATGGAGGTGCTCGATACAACCGTGGTCAATGTTTCGCTGCCTCACATCGCCGGCAACCTGTCCGCTAGCACCGATGAGGCCACATGGACGCTGACATCGTATCTCGTGGCCAACGCTGTTGTTCTTCCAATGACAGGCTGGCTGGCCACGACGTTCGGGCGCAAACGACTGCTGATGCTATCCGTAACCGGCTTCACGGCGGCTTCTTTTTTCTGCGGACTGGCACCGTCGCTGCCATTTCTGATTTTCTTCCGCGTGATCCAAGGCGCATGCGGAGGCGGTCTGCAACCCTTGTCGCAGGCCATTTTGCTGGAATCGTTCCCTCCGGAAAAGCGCGGTCAGGCCATGGCTTTCTGGGCTCTCGGCATTGTGGTTGCGCCCATGCTGGGACCGGTGGCCGGCGGCTGGCTCACTGACAATTACAGTTGGCGTTGGGTTTTCTACATCAACGTCCCGATCGGAGTCCTGGCCATTCTTCTCACTCAAGCCTTCATTTTCGATCCTCATTATTTGCGCAAGGAATCAAAAGGAATCGACTATTGGGGCATCGGTCTGCTGGTGCTGGGAATCGGCTCGCTGCAGATTATGCTCGACAAGGGCCAGGAAGATGATTGGTTCGGCTCGCACTTTATTCTTACGCTGGCGGTGCTCTCGGTCATTGGTATCACCGGCCTGATCATCCGCGAACTGAAAGCTGACCATCCAATTATTGATCTCAGCGTGTTCCGCTACCGGTCGTACGCCATTGGCACGTTTATTATGACGGTCGTCGGATTCGTGCTTTATGGCAGCACCGTTTTACTGCCGCTTCTGATGCAGGAACTGCTGGGCTACACAGCTACTCATGCGGGCGTGACCAACCTGCCTCGCGGACTGGCCTCGTTCCTGTGCATGCCGCTGATTGGATTTCTCACGGGGAAAGTGGATTCCCGAAAGCTTCTGGCGGCGGGGTTTCTGACTACCGCGTTGGCCATGTACAGGATTTCGCTGTTTAGTCTGGGTGTAGCTTCATGGAGTTTCTGGTTGCCGCTGACGCTCCAGGGGGCGGGGTTGAGCTTGATCTTTGTGCCTTTGACCACGGTTACAAACGATCCTATACCCAGGGAAAGGATGGGCAACGCTACCAGTATCTTTAATCTGATGCGCAATATCGGCGCCAGCATTGGCATCTCGATGGTGGAGACCATGCAGGTCCGGAAAGCGCAAATGCACATCAACATCCTTGACAAACATGTGAATCCGGCGAATCCGATGGCTCGGCAGACCATCGATGGACTGCGCGCGCTTTTAATGTCTCATGGCAAGGATGCGGCGACCGCAACCCGTCAGGCTTATGGCGTGGTCTGGGCAATGGTGCAACAGCAGGCTGCGATGCTGGCCTACAATGATGTGTTCCGTTTTCTCGCGCTGATGTTCGTCGCGATGTTGCCGCTCCTTTTCTTAATGCGAAAGCCGAAGAAGGGTGGCGCAGTGATGGCTCACTGACCGCCGTGCGAATGATTAGTTCAAGGTTGGTCTCATCGGTTGTGGTTCATGCTTCGGTTTGCAAGGTGAGCATCAATTCGTCAACCGACCGCGACACTGAAATAGATTTGCAGCCGTCCACGATCCAATCCGCGCCGGCGTCTTTGAGATCCGACTCCGAAACCGTTGTTCTACAGGCGATGACTCGAGCGCCCGCAGTCTTGCCCGAGCGAATCCCCGCCGGGACATCTTCCACGACGATGCAATCCCGCGCCGATACTCCCAGCAACGACGCGCCTTTCAGGTAAGGCTCAGGGTCTGGTTTTCCAATCTGTACGTCGTCGCAAGTGAGCAAGTGAGGGGGAATCGGAAGGCCTGCTGCGCGCAAACGGACTTCCGCCAGAGGGCGCGTGCACGAGGTCACGATGGTCCATCGGTCCGGAGGAAGTGCGTCCAGCAGTTCACGCGCTCCCGGCAAAGGCACTACTCCATTTAAGTCTGCGATCTCGCGACGTTCCACTTCGCGATTCTCGGCCTCATGGTTTGCGTGTGGAAGGTAGTCGCGGATGGTTGAAATACTGGGGCGCCCGTGCGCTTTGCGAACAACATCGTCGGGATCGAAACCGTGTGCGATTGCCCATTGCCTCCAAACGCGCGTGACGGCCGGGGTGGAGTCGATCAGCACGCCATCCAAGTCAAACAGAAGCGCGCTGCAAGCGATTTGAGTCATGCACCACGATAACAAAGGAGGCAGTGCTACCTGCCGCTACTGAGGCTCCTGCGTAAGTTCTGGGTTCGGCATCGGCCCTGCCTCCAGCTCCTGATGCCGTTTTTCGCGAGCTGCATTCGACAGTTGCGTGAACGTCTGCATCTCGGCTTTCGCTTCTTGGGCGCGTCCGAGACGCTGCAGCGCTTGTCCTCGCAAGTAATGCACTCCGGGGCTATCGGGATCTAGTTTGAGAGTGGCGTCGGTCTCGGCCAGCGCTTGCGCATACTTACCCTGACGCTGATATACCCTCCCGAGCTGAAAATGAGAGCTGGCAAGTCGCGGATCAAGACGCAGCGCCGTGCGAAACATCTTTTCGGCTGCCTGATCTCGCTGCTGCAAGTAATACACCTGTCCCAGTTGATCGTAATCGTAGGTGACGTCGGGCTCGATGGCGATATCCTTAACGAATTCCGCTTTGGCTCGTTCCAGATCTTGTTTTTTCAGATAAGCCATTCCGAGATTGAAGTGGACGAAGGGAAGGGCAGAATCGCCCTTGGCCGCGAGTTCGAGTTCAGTGATCGCCGCGTCATATTCTTCGCGGTTGAGGTGAGCCTTTCCCATCAGCAGATGAAACTCGGGAGAGTTCTGGCCGATCTCGACGAGGTGGCTCAGGGCTCGCTGCTCCAGGTCGGCTCGTCCCGCTTTGTTGGCCGCAATGCCGAGCACGTACAGGTAGTTCAACTGGCCGGAAGCGTGTGCCCAGAGCGGCTCCAGCGTGGTCGCCGCCTCGCCATAACGCTCGACGAAGAAATAACACAGCCCAAGCAGATAGCGAGCCTGGAACGAGTCGGGCATGTCGTGCACGACTGACTCAAACGGCGGAATGGCGTTTCGAAAATCGTTTTGTCGATAGTAAACCAATCCGATATTGAGCCGCACTCCCGCAATCTGCGGCGCCAATCGTTCGGCGTTGTGCAGCATCTCCAGTGCGTGCTGCCACTGTTTGCGCCGCATGTAGATCACGCCGAGGTTCGCGTAAGCCCCCGCAACCTGCGGGTCGATCGCGAGCACGCTCCGGAAGGCATGTTCGGCCTCATCCAGATTGCCGTTCTTGAGGGCCGCTTGACCCTGCTGGAACAGCTGTTGAGGATCAGCATTCTGCGCCGACGCAGCGGAGTGCGGTTGTTGCGCCTGAGTCTGCGGCATCGCCTGCGCGCGGCCAATCTGCCATGAAGCCATCAGCAGAAAAATCAGCAAAAACTGCATAAGCGAACTTGACACTGGTTTCACTCTCTGCTGTAGTGTCCGCCAGCGCCACCATGAATTCAAGCCACCATCAATTATGGCAATACGATCCAAGGATGAAATACTCGGAATGAAAAATGCGACCGTGACCATTCGCGATGTGGCTAAAGACAGCGGCTTTTCTTCGACCACAGTTTCCATCGTCCTGAACAACGCTCCCCTTGCCCGGTACATTCCCGCTGTCACCAAGAAGCGAATTGAGCAAGCGGCCAAGAAGCTGGGCTACCGTCCCAACCTGTTCGCGCGCTCGCTGCGCAGCAAGCGCAGTCACACCGTCGGCGTCATGGTATTCGACATGACCGATCCCTACTGCACGCTGGTGTTGCGCGGCATCGAGAACACGCTCTATCAATCGTCCTACCTTCCCATTCTCACCGACGTTCATAACGAACGCAGCCGCTTCGAGCGCTATCTGGAGATGCTGCTCGACCGCCGGGTGGAAGCGCTCATTCTGGTGGCAAACTGGTTGTTCGTCGATATCGACGTTCTCGCCGATCTGGAAAAGAGCAGCATCCCGACTGCAATGATTGGCCGCGAGTTGAAAACCGACTCGGTCAGTTCCGTAATTGTCGACAACGAACTTGGCGCCCACGTCGCGCTCGAACATCTTTACTCTCTGGGCCACCGCAAGATAGCTTTCATCCGTGGTCCCAGAACCTTAGGCGATAGCGCTCCGCGTTGGAAAGGAATCCGGTCTTTCGCGAAATCCAGCGGGCTTGAGCTGGATTCTCGGTTGATTGTTGATCTACCGGAATCTAAAGATCCGATTTCAAGTTTTGAAGCGGGCTACAAATTAACGGAGGATTTGCTCAAACAGAAACGGCCATTTACCGCCCTGCTGGCTTTCGACGATATGACCGCATTTGGAGCGATACGTGCACTGTCGAAATCCGGCTTGCGCGTTCCGGAACATTGCTCGGTCATCGGCTTCGACGACGTTGCCGTTTCCAGTCTGTACACGCCGTCCTTGACCACGGTGCGTCAGCCCATGGAAGTTATGGGAACAACAGCGGTCAACATTGTTCTCGACGGGATCAATGCCGTTCAGGAGAAGCGAGAGATCTCCGCCGTACACAGCAAGGTCGCGCCCGAACTCGCAGTGCGGGAATCAACCAGGAGCATATTGTGACCGTCATTGTGCCGGAGCTGTCATTTCCGGCATTTTTTGCTTGACATGGAGGTTGAGCTACCGCACTATTAACACGTTTTAATAAACAGTTTTGTGGCCTTTTGCGGCCGTCGCCAGGTTTCCCGATTGACGTTTCGCGTATTAGGAGTTGCACATGAAATCCCGTCTCCTGTGGTTTTGCCTCCTCGCGTTCTCGATCTGCATTCCATGCGCGCTGTTCGCGCAGGACACAGCCTCGATCACCGGCACCGTCACCGATCCATCGGGCGCGGCTGTGACTGGCGCTCAGGTGACTCTGATCAGCACCGAACACGGCATCAGTCGTACCACGGCCACGAATGGCAGCGGCGATTACCTTTTCGCCTCGCTTCCCATCGGCAACTACGATCTCACTGTCAGTGACCCGGGCTTCAAGAAATACGATGCCAGGGGCATCATCCTGCGCGTTGCGGAAAAGACTCGGGTCAACGTCGTGCTGGAAGTGGGCGCGATCAACACTGAGGTAGTCGTGCAGGGTGAGGAAGTCGCGCAGGTTGAAACCCAATCGTCCGATCTCGGCGGCACCGTAACCGGCAAAGAGATTGCCCAGCTAGAATTGAACGGCCGCAACTTCACTCAGCTCATCACCCTGGTTCCGGGTGTGAGCAACCAGACTGGGCAGGATGAAGCCGGAGTCGGGGTTTCTGGAAGCGTTTCTTTCAGCGTCAACGGCGGCCGTACCGAATACAACAATTGGGAAATGGACGGCGGCGATGCCATGGACAACGGCAGCAACACCACGCTCAACGTCTATCCCAGCATCGACGCCATTGCCGAGTTCAAAGTGCTTACCTCCAACTACGGCGCGCAATACGGCCGCAACGGTTCCGGCACGGTCGAGGTTGAGACCAAGTCAGGCACCAAAAATTTTCACGGCGACCTGTACGAATTCGTCCGCAACGACTTCTTCAACGCCACGCCCGAGTTTCAGACTTCGCCTCCTGCCTACAAGAAGAACGACTTTGGTTTCACTGTCGGTGGGCCAGTGTATATTCCCGGACACTACAACACGCAGAAACAGAAAACATTCTTCTTCTGGTCGGAAGAGTGGCGCCGCGAGATTGTGCCGGGAACGAGTTTCTTCAGCGTGACCACAGTTCCTACGTTGCCAGAGCGAGCCGGAAATTTCAACGATGTGTGCCCTGCACCCGGCACCCAATTGACGCCGACGACAGTTAACCAGTTCCCAAATTGCCCGGCGCAGGGCGGTGCTTACTTCCCGAATAATCAGGTGCCGATCGCCAATCCCACAATAGTCAATGCTCTCGAGGCCCTCATCCCCACCCCGAACGTGGGTCCGAGTTCCTGGTATCTGCCGCCGTCCCTGCCCACCCACTGGCGGGAAGAACTCTTCCGCGTCGATCAGAATATCAACGACAAAGTCCGCGCCACGTTTCGTTACATTCATGACTCGTGGAACCAGGACTATCCCGTACCCTTGTGGACCAATGGCACCACTTTTCCCACGGTTCAGACTAACTTCAACGGTCCCGGCGTCAGCATGGTCGCCCGGGTGACTGCCGCAGTTTCGCCTACGCTGCTGAATGAATTCGTCGCCAGCTATACCACCGACCACATCACCACCAACCTTATCGGGCCCTGGCAGCGCCCCGCTGGTTTTCCCGCGATCGGAATCTACGACAACGGTTTTGGCGGGAAGGTGCCCGGCATCAGCCTGGCTGGCGGCCAATATAACTTTGCCGAAGATCCGGGCTATGTTCCCAACGGTCCTCTAAACTCCAACCCCACTTTTACGTTCCGCGATAACGTCACCAAGATCGTCGGCGGGCACAATCTGCAGTTCGGAATCTACGCGGTATTGGCTCACAAGAATGAAATTCCACAGCCGCAGTTCGGTGTGAATGGCCAATTACAGTTCGCCAATACCGGCAATACGGTCACCACCGGGAATGCGTTCGCCGATCTGCTTCTGGGAAACATCGGCACTTTCACCCAGGAACAAGCCGCACTCAAGATGCACGAGCAATACAAAATTTTCGAACCCTATTTTCAGGACGATTGGCACGCCACTTCGCGTCTGACGCTGAACGTGGGGTTACGCATGAGTTTCTTTGGAACTTACTCGGAAAAGAACAATCTAGCTTGGAATTTCGATCCCGCACACTACATTCCCGGCGCCAGCAGTGTCGATCCAAACACCGGCCTCGTAATCGGCAACCCATTCAACGGTTGGGTCGATTGCGGAGTTACAGCCGGGGTTCCGGCCGGCTGCATGAAGAATCATTGGTGGAATCCGGCGCCTCGCATTGGCTTTGCATACGACCCCTTCGGTAACGGGAGGTGGGCCATCCGTGGCGGTTATGGCATCTTCTTCGAGCACACGAACGGCAATGAGGCCAATACCGAGTCGCTCGAACAGTACAACATCAACACTCAGACCAGCAGCGTAGTGAACGTGGCGGGATACGCGAGCCTCACTCCTAGCCTGCTCGGCTCGGGCACGACGCCGCTATCGTTTGTCTCGATTCCAAGCAAAGCCACCTGGCCCTACATGCAGCAATGGCATCTCGACGTGCAGCACGATATGGGTAAGAACACAGTTGCTACGTTGTCGTACGTGGGCAGCGGCGGAGTCCATCTCACCCGCTCGTATGACTCCAACCAGATGCACTCGGTTCCGGCAGGCCTGAATCCCTATGCGCCCGGCCAGGTCATCAGCGCAAACGATTGCAATAGCGTCACGATAGATCCGGTCAGCGGTCAAGCGACAGCAACCGTGAACGGAAATACGACCACCGGCTCATGGGCTAACAATCTTGCCGTAGCCTGCGGCAACAACGCCAATCCTTACCTGCCCTACGTCGGTATCGGAAGCATTACCCGGAAAGATCTGACCGGATCTTCGAACTATAACGCGCTGCAGGGTTCCTTGCGCCACAGTATTGGGGGGCTGCAACTGAATGCGGCGTACACCTATAGCCACTCGATTGACGACTCTTCGGACTACAACGACTCGGGCTTCCTCGACACCTACGCCCTGAACGCCTACCGGGCCAGCTCTAACTTCGATGAACGGCACATTATCAACATCGGTTACGTTTACGATTTACCCTTCTTGAAAGGGAAGACTCTTACCGACAAACTCCTCGGAGGGTGGCAGTGGTCCGGCATCACGGACATTGAAAGTGGGACGCCATTCAGCGTTTATAACGAGGGTGGCGGGAGCATTCCCACTGATAACGCAGGCGTGTCCAATTCGTTTGCATCCGCCGGTTCTTACCCAGACCTGGTCGGCAATCCGAGCGCGGGGATACCGCACCTTCCGCCGGGCAACCCGCCGTTGCTTTATAATCCGTCCGCCTTCGGCGCTCCGACAGGGTTAACCTTTGGCAACGCCGGAAGAAACATTCTGCGCAACCCCTGGCGCACTAATTTCGACATGGCGCTGCTGAAGCACTTCGCGGTTACCGAAAGCAAGTATTTCGAATTTCGGACCGAAGCCTTCAACGTTTTTAACCATAGGGAGTATTCATGGCTGGGCGGTGACGCGGGTTCCGCCGCCGACAATGCGAATGGCAGCGGAATTACCAGTGCAAACGGCATAGGCTGCTATGGCGGAGCCAATAATTCAGCCGGTGATCCGAGTTGCGCGGGAAACGGACTGTTGCAACCGAACGCCGCTCACAATCCACGCATCCTGCAGTTGGCGCTGAAGTTCATTTTCTGAGCGAGCGCGCACACGGAGTTTCTCCATCCTGGCCTCGCGTGAGGCCAGGATTTTTTCTGCGTGGTGGATGGGTTCGGCGGAATGCGAGAACCCGACCTCATCCCACCTCTGCGTGCTGACGAGACGAACTCACTACGGCGAATGCTTGCTCCAGATCGGCAATCAAGTCGTCCGCACTTTCGATTCCCACCGACAGCCGGATCAGTTGCTCGGTCACGCCCATCTTCTCGCGTAGTTCAGCTGAAATCATGGCATGAGATGTGAGCACGGGGATGGAGACGAGTGAATCCACGCCGCCTAGACTCGGCGCGAGCGTGAACAGATTCAGCGATTCGGCCACGTGGCGAGCATCTTCTCCGGTGCCGTCCACTTCAAAGCTCACGATGCCGCCGCCGCCGCTCATTTGATCCATCGCAACCGCTCGCTGCGGATGACCCTCGAGAAACGGATAGTGCACGCTTCGAACCCGCGAATGTTGAGCCAGAAACTGTGCGACGCGCAATGCGCTCTCATTCTGGCGTTGTACCCGGACCGCAAGCGTCCTAATGCCGCGCAGCAGCAACCACGCCGCGTGCGGGTCCATCACAGCACCCAACGTAGTGCGGGTTTCGTGAATCCTCTCGATCAAATCCTTGCGGCCGGCGATGACCCCGCAAATCACATCGGAGTGCCCGGCAAAGTACTTGGTGGCCGAGTGCATCACCAGATCAATGCCAAACTCCGCCGGGCGCTGGTTGATCGGGGTAGCGAAGGTGCTATCGATCATGCTGATCAGATTATGTTTCTTGGCCAGAGAAGCAGTCTTATGCAAATCGACGACTCGTCCGAGGGGGTTGGTCGGAGATTCGAGATAGAGCAGCCTGGTGTTAGGCCGGATGGCGCGGGCGTGCTGACCGTAGTCGGTGGTGTCGACAAATGTAGTTTCGATTCCAAGCTTCGGAACCCACTGACTGAAGAATTTCGTGGCGCCTCCGTAAATGTCACGTTGAGCCACGACGTGGTCGCCGCTTTTCAAAAGCGCAAGAATCGAAGTCGTGATCGCTCCCATGCCTGAGGCAAACAGCAGGGCGGAATCAGCGCCTTCAAGTTCTGCGATTGCCGACTCAGCAACCGTGTTCGTCGGGTTTCCGTAGCGCGTATAAAACATGTCGGTATGAGTCGCCCGCAACTGCTCTTCGTTGTCAGTCACCTCAAAAGTTGAGGTCTGGTAGATCGGCGTGGCGAGGGGGCCATTCTTCTTATCAAGGTTGGTCCCTCCGCGAACGGCTTCGGTTTCTGGGCGGTGTCGATGCTTTTTCATGAGAACCCCATCCGCGGGTTTCCGCGGGATCATCCCGGATGCAATGACACCTCAAGAGTACCGTTCACCGGCGAAGTGAGCAATAGCCAGAATTCGACAGTCTCCCGACCAATACAGTCAGGCCGCATACCTTTATAATTCCGAGATCATGGATATGGGTCTGAAGAATCGGGTTGCGATCGTGGCCGCATCGAGCCAGGGGATTGGCCGTGCCACGGCGGAAGCCTTTGCCGCCGAGGGATGCCGCATTGCGATGTGTGCCCGCAATGGTCCGACATTGCAGACGGCCGCGGAGCGCATCCAGAAACAATACAGCGTAGAAGTGTTTACCCAGGCATTGGACGTAACGGATGCGGAAGCGGTGCATGGTTTTGTCGAATCGGTGGGTTCACGATTGGGTGGCGTCGATATTTGCGTCACCAACGCCGGAGGCCCGCCCGCCAAAGGATTTCTTGCCGCCAGTCTTGAAGAGTGGCGCAAGGCCGTGGACCTCAACTTTCTTAGCACGGTCTATTTTGCCCGCGAAGTGATTCCGCACATGCAGCGCAAGCATTGGGGGCGCATCATCACCATCACTTCCGTCACTACAAAGCAGCCGATCGCAGACTTGGTGCTCTCCAACGCAGTTCGCGCCGCGGTTGTTGGACTCGTGAAAAGCCTAGCCAACGAATTCGGCAAAGATGGCATCCTCGTAAACAACGTTGGACCAGGCTACACTGCGACCGATCGGCTGAAAGAATTGGCGAAGGCGCGGTCTGCGGCGTCAGGCAAGAGCGAAAAAGAGACCTCCGAAGGATGGAGCGCGGAGGCGCCTCTGAAGCGTCTCGGAGAACCCCGAGAGGTTGCGGACGCGATCGTGTGGCTGGCCTCGGAGCGCGCGTCCTATGTGACGGGACAGACCGTGCTGGTAGATGGCGGTCTCTACAAAGGCCTGTAGCTGTAGTAATGGAGGGCGGGCCTCTGGCCCGTCCAGCCGGGCAGGACGCCCGGCCTCCATGTGCAAACAGATTGTGGAGAGCAAGAATGCGATCGCTGGCTTCTCGAATGGCGGTGATGACGGGCGAGGGCGCGCTGAGCGTCTATGCACGCGCGAAGGAACTGGAGCGCGAAGGCCGATCCATCATTCATCTCGAACTCGGCGAGCCCGATTTCCACCCCTCGGCATCCGTAAACAACGCGCTCAAACAGGCGCTGGACGAAGGCAAAGACCGCTATTGTGCGGTGGCCGGCGTTCTCACACTGCGAGAAGCAATCGCTACCTACCTTCACGACACGCGTAGCCTGAAGGTCTCTCCAGATAACATCGTCATCGCACCCGGCTGCAAAATTGCGCTCTTCATGGCGATGATGGCCCTGATCGATCCCGGAGATGAAGTCCTCTACCCGGATCCGGGGTTTCCTGGATACCTGTCGATCACCCTCGGGCTGGGCGGAATTGCTGTTCCCTTTGAACTTTCCGAACGCAATCATTTTCAACCGGACCCTGATGAAGTGGCCGCCAAAATTACGCCTCGCTCGAAAATCCTGATCGCGAACTCGCCGGGCAATCCGACGGGCGCGGTCTACAGCGACCCGGTGCAACGGCGGCTGTCGGAACTCGCCGTGAAACATGATCTGCTCGTGCTCTCCGATGAAATCTACGCGCGCGTCATTTACGGTGGTCAATATATTTCTCTGATGAACTATCCGGGAATGCAGGAGCGCACGCTGATCATCGACGGCTTCTCCAAGAGTTTCGCGATGACCGGATGGCGCTTGGGATATACCGTTGGCCCGCCGCGCATCGTTCCGGCGCTGCAGATG
>Ga0209517_10001480_pt1 | contig 35333 bp, 26 predicted proteins | sample PeaSoiMetSII2010_FD_187695 | JGI IMG/M metagenome (GOLD analysis project Ga0209517, IMG submission 187695) | Peat soil microbial communities from Weissenstadt, Germany - SII-2010 (SPAdes) (version 2) | ecosystem: Environmental > Terrestrial > Soil > Wetlands > Peat | place: Germany... | reverse complement strand
GAGGTGAGAGGAAAAACTCGACGGCAGCGATAATCGCAGCCAAAACTACATTCCGATCACGGACTTTTTCAACAGCCACAGGCCATTACACTCATTGAGAATTTCGGGGTGGAACCTTGGCCACGTCAGGGAGGTCCCCTGTCGCCCGCAACACTGTAGTAAAACTGTAGTAGTTCTATGTTCAGAACGCGGCAAAACGGATCATGAGGATGGGAATCGGCGTGCTTGTAAGCTGTTGAAGAATCAAATAGAGTAGAGAATTTTCCTAACGGATCAGAACCCACTGTGGAACTCAAAATCCGCCGGTGCTTAGCACCTTGGGGGTTCGACTCCCCCTCCCGGCACCAGTCCTAACTGTAGTCGCGATCCAGGGATTTGTGCCGTCTGTCTTATCCGGTGGAAATTCCCTGGTTTATCCTCCCGGAAGGCAAATCGCGCGCGGTTGATCGGCTGTTCCGGCCACGTTCCGACAACTACCCGGGTGAAGTGGTTTGAGGTGTCACCGCTTGCTTTTCTTTTGCGTCAGGTCGGTCAGCCGGCACCAGTTGGCTCTCGGGCAGTTCCTGCGTCCTTACCGGCAGCCCAAACCCGTTCAACAGGTTGCGGCGTTGCTCCAGAATTTGCAGCATTTCCTCCGGCGTGCCCCGCACCGGGGGAACATGCGAGATGGCATCGTTGAGCATCGCCCAGCTCACTTCGGAGGCGATGACGCTGTCGCGCGCCTGCGGAAAGCCCAGGTTTTTCCCTGCGAGTATGGATCGCGCGAAAGTGTCGACCATGACGTCGAGCTTCTTGTCGTTGAAGGCCGCGGTTTTGCAAAGCGTGTTGTGGACGCCATAAAGTTCCACTGTCGCTTCCGTAAAATCGTGGCGCATGCGGGCGACGCCCTTGGTGCCGATCGCATCCACGTAGCAATTGTGAGGCTGTTCCTTCGCCAGATGCCCGTAGATGAATCCCTGAGTAATATCGAACACCACCCCATTCGCGAAGATGCCGTGGGCTTGCACCCACCACGGGTCTGTGTAACCCCACATGCGGATCCCTTGCGCGTGCCAGCTTTGGTATTCGCTCTGGGCGTACCAGCGCGCCACGTCCACGTAGTGCATTCCGCAGTCGTGGAACGGTGGGCCTTCCGGATCATGCCCTTCCAGAGGCATGTGGCCTGGCGTCATGTGGCAAATCCGGATCACCGCTAAGTCGCCGATCTCGCCCTCTGCGATGAATCGCTGGATATCTTTGTGATACCACGCATTCCGATTGAACAGATTGACCGCCACCAAACGGTCGCTGGCTTCAATCTCGCGTACCAGCTGCCATTCTGTGGGTACGTCCGGGCCGATCGGTTTTTCCGCCAGCACATGCTTCCGGTTCGCCAGAGCTTGCCGAATCTGCCGCGGCCGCGCATCCGCCAACGTAAACAATCCCACCGCGTCGATGGACGCGTCGCCAAAGATGGCATCGGGGTCATCGTAGATTGCGGCGTTCGGCACTTGTTGTCCGGCCAGTCGGCGAGTTTCGCCGCAAATGTCATACACGGCAGCTACATCCCAAAGCTCGCTTGCCTGCATTGCGGCTACAAATCCGCGCCCCATGCGGCCGTACCCGAGAATTCCCGCCCTAAGCTTTTTTGGCATATATGTTGTCGCCTGCCATTCGCCTGCCCTCCGCGGCTGTTTCGACCTCAAAACGCTGCTATTTAGACTTTTCTGCCGGCACACTTCTCCATCCCACTATCCATGCTAGGTGGAACCATTCCGGCACACTGTGATTGTCATCACAGTTGGACGCTGCCCCCAACTTTGCCGAAAGCACACCGTTGTGAACTGGTTTCGGAGAGTGCCAACTGGAGTCAATCATCAGGTCGTATTACGGACGATGAGTTTTCATAACGCATTGGCGCTGTTACTGTCAGAGGCGCTATTTTTCAAGGACACGATCTCTGTCCTCAACAAAACAAGAAACCTGCAAGAGAAAAAAAGAGGTTGACAGTGGCCGCGTACTGGGGGTAGCGTGCTGCGTTACGGAAGAGGTGCTCTACTCCAGCAAGTAAACGTTTACCGAACTGTGACAAAAGGAGATCTTCTATGAAGACCCGGATCGCCTTAGGGCTGTTTAGCTGCCTGCTTTTCTTCTTTCTCCTCCTCCTCACCGCGGGCCTGTCGGCACAATCCAACCGTGCCACCATCACTGGAACCGTCACCGACACAACGGGCGCGAGTGTGCCCGGCGTGGAAGTGACCGCCACCAACACCGGCACCAACGTGCCCGCTAAGACCGTCTCCAGTCAGGACGGCATTTACGTCATCCCCAATCTCTTCCCGGGGCTCTATTCCGTCGAATTCAAGAGAGACGGCTTCGAAATCTTACGCCGTCCCACGGTCACACTCGAGTCCACCCAAGTGGCCCGAGTGGATGCCGTGCTGAAGGTGGGCTCGGTGAGTCAGTCTGTGACTGTGACCACCGATGCGCCGGTGTTGGACTTGGAGCGGCCCTCCGAAGGCACGAACATGAACGGCCGCGTCGTTACTGACCTGCCCCTGAGCATTTATAACGGCGGGCGGTTTGTGGAGAATTTCGCGGTCGCCATTACGCCCGGCTATTCGCCGATCAGTTCCCCCTATGGCGCCGTAGTGAACGGCGGGCAGTGGTTCACCAAGGACTACACCATCGACGGCACCTCCGGTACGACCGACATTCGTGGTGACTCGATGGAATCAGGACCGAGCATGGAGGCGGTACAAGAAGTTCAGGCGCAGACCAGCGGTCTCGATGCTCAAAGCGGTATCACCGGCGGCGGCGTCATGTCCTTCAACCTGAAATCGGGGACCAACAAGTGGCACGGCTCCGGCTTTCTTTACGGCGTCAACGAGTTGCTCGACGCCAACACCTGGACGAACGATTACTTCCATGACGGCAAGCCGCAGAGACGAGGGTGGGACTACGGCTTCAGTCTGGGCGGGCCCATCATCAAGAACAAAACATTCTTTTTCGTGGCTGTGGAGCGTTATCAGCAGGTCGACTTCCGCCTCGGCAGCGGATCGGCAACCGTGCCCACAACGGATTTCATGAACGGCAACTTTCAAGCGCTCCTGGGACCAGTCCTCTGCACTTCAGGCGGACCCTGCCAGCCCGGTGGAACACCGCTCGCCCCCGTGTACAACGACGCGGGGCAGCAGGTGCAGCCGCAGGAGAACATGATTTATGACCCCAACCCTCCAGCGACGTGCCCTGCTGCACCTTGTGCGTTTACAAACAACATGATTCCCGGGGACCGGATCAGCGCGGAGGCAAAGAAGATAAACGCCTTCTACAGCAACTATGCCCCCCAGTTTGGCGGAATCGACGCCAACTTCCGCAGTCTCATCCAGAACACTCCCAGTCAGACTCCGCTCCAGTTGGTGGTCAAACTGGATCACAACCTGCGCGAACAGGATCACCTGTCGGGCTCTTGGATTTATAACCACAGACCGCGGGTGCTGGACGATGGAGGAGGATTGTGGCAGGCAGGCACCAAGAACGGAGGACCGCTTACGAATGGGCGCAATCAACTTTACTGGTCGCAGGAATGGCGAGCCAGCGAAACGCACACCTTCAGTCCTCGGGTCCTGAACGTTCTGAACTTCACCTATAACTTCGACTACAACGCGAGTTCGCCTCTCAACCCCGGCAACTGGAACTCCCAGCTTGGATTCGGAGATAGCGGGGCCAACACTTTTCCGATCATCAGCTTCTCGGACAACTCGGCGTATGGCCACAACGAGACATTTCTGGGCAGCACGTGGCAGGGGAACCTTAACGGCGCGATTATCACGACCGGTGACAGCGTCACCTGGACCAAAGGGCGCCACAATTTCACCTTTGGCGGAGACTTCGCAGCGCACCAGGTCAACAGCCGCTCAGGCTCGGGAGCCCTCTCCTTTGACTTCTCCTACTTAAACACAGCCGGCGCAGGCTACCCCTACGATGGCTTCGGCTACGCTTCGTTCCTTCTCGGAAATTCGGACAAAGCGAGCGAAAGCGTGCCCTACAACCTCTATGGGCGGCAAAAAGCACTCGCGCTCTTCGCTCAAGACAGCTACAAAGTTACCCAAAAGCTCACCCTCAGCATGGGGTTGCGTTGGAACTACAATTTCCGTTTTCATGAGAAGTATGGCCGGTGGGCGAACTTCGATCAGACGGCGATCAGTCCCATTTACGGGATTCCTGGCACGCTGGTTTTTGCCAAGAATGGCAGCGATAGTTTCGAGAAAAACGAGTACGCGCGGAACTTCGGACCGTCATTTGGCTTCGCGTACCAAATGCTGCCCAAGACTGTCGTGCGTGGATCTTTCGGTCTGATCTTCAATCCCGTTGGCGTCTCGTTCTTTACCGGGGTTCCGGACGGATTCGTTCCGCAACTGGGAACAAATACAGCGCAGAATTTCAACTGGGATCAAGTACCGAATGGCTATCCGGGCGTTCTCCAGGTGGCGACCACCAGCACCGACCCCACATCGCTTTTTCCTGAGGTCGCAGTTGATCCTCGGGCTCTTCGCCTCGGATACAGTGAAGCGTTCAATTTCGGTATCCAGCAGGAGCTTACGCCGAACACCAGATTCGAACTCTCCTACGTGGGCAACCGAGGCCACCGTCTGACGGACACGGCGCTGGCCTGGAACGAGGCGCCTACGTCGACTTTCCTGCGCCTCTGGAAACTGGATGCACAGGAAGGTTATGTCGGCGCCTACGCCGACTATGTTTGCGACGCGCCGACTGCAGCCAGTTACGGCGTCCCGTATCCGTATCCGGGCTTTTGCGGCCCGGCTTTGGCGGCGGCCGCGCCTTTTCCGCACATGGCCCAGTCCGAAGTAAACTACTGGGGCTATGCCAACCTCAATTACGTCGGTCTACCACTCGGACAAAGCTTCTACGATTCGATGGTCGCGAACATCGTGAAACGCACGGGGCGCGGCCTGACCATGGACCTCAGCTATACCTGGTCGCGGCAGGAGGGCGATTCGTTTTCCGCTCAACAGGAGTACAACGGCTATTACACTCCCATTCAGGACTTCAGCAACATGCAACAGGCGGCGCATGCGGTTACAGGCTATGACCTGACGCATGTGGTGAAGGGATTCGTTGCCTACGAACTCCCGTTCGGCAAAGGCCAGACGTGGCTGGCGGGTCAAAGCCGAGTCATCAATTCGATCGTCAGTGGATGGACGCTCGCCGGAATCGTCGATTACTACTCCGGCCAGCCGTTCCACATCGGGGCAGCCAATCCTTACTGGCCACTGTGGGGCAATATTTATCCGCAGTTCAATCTGACCGGCTACACCGGCCCCAACCCCACGAAGAACTTTGTTCCGCTGCCGGCGAACTTCAGCGGCAATATTCCGGCGGGAAATTTGTACATGCCGACGAATGTGGCCAGCAATCCCGCCCCTGGGGTGCTTCCAGGTTCGCCCGCTTCTTCTGCCCTGCGTTGTCCAGGATCAGCCAACGAGAATGCAAGCCTGCTGAAGAACTTCACCATGGGTCCCGAGGGACAGTACAGGCTGTCTTTCCGCACGGAGTTCTACAACTTGTTCAATCGCCACTACTACAACATCAACGGCTGCAGCGGCAACAACAACAACGGCATCGGCGCAGCCGACTTCGGCCAGATTTTTGGCGTCCAGGATAATCCGCGACAGGGGCAATTTGCCATTCGCTTCGACTTTTAGCCCCTTGCCAGGAATCTCCCGGTGCAGCCCGCGGAACTTGCGGGCTGCACTGTTCTGCGATTCGATCCTGATCTGGGTCTTCAGTATGGCTGCCTTGAGCGTCGTGGCGATCCGAACTCATCTCCGCCGATGCTGCACGGTTTGGCTTCTCTTGCCGACGTGGACGCTGGTGCTTGCTGGAAATGGCTCCCAGAGTTCCGCTCCCGCTTTGCCAGAGGATCCTTCCGGCAGACGATCGGTCTATTACGTTGATTCTTCTTCTGGCGGCGACGCCAACCTCGGTACTTCGCCAGACCTGCCCTGGAGAACTCTGACCAAGGTCAACGCCACCACGTTTCATCCCGGCGACCGCGTTCTCTTCAAGTCCGGCGGCGTGTGGACGGGGCAGCTCTGGCCGAAGGGTTCGGGTTCCGCGGAACAACCTATCGTCATTGACAAGTATGGCGGCGATGCTAAGCCCATCATCAACGGTTCCGGCCTGGCCGAGGATACGGTGTTGCTCAAGAATCAGGAGTATTGGGAGATTCGTAATCTCGAGATCACTAATACCGGTTCGACTCCCGGCGTGCGCCGTGGCGTCAATCTCGTCGCGGAGAACTTCGGCGACCTGCATCACCTTTACCTTGGGAACCTGACCATCCACGACGTTAACGGAAACGACAAAGACAAGGCTAATGGCGGCATCAGCTACCACGCCATCGGCGACTCCAGGCCCAGCCGCTTTGTCGATCTGCGCATTGAAAACAACCACATCTCGCACGTGGACCGCAGCGGAATCTTCGGCTGGTCAACGCACTGGGTACGGTCGAAGTGGTATCCCAGCCTGGGAGTGGTCATTCGTAATAATGTCTTGGATGACATTGGTGGCGACGGAATCGTAAACGTCGCCACCGACGGGGCGCTGGTCGAATACAACGTGGTCAGCCATGCCAGTCAGCGCTCGCAGGACTACAACGTCGGCATCTGGCCGTGGAGCGCCGACAACACGATCGTGCAATACAACGAAGTGTATGGAACACGCGGTCAGCACGACGCCGAAGGGTTCGACTCCGACTGGAACAGCCGGAACACAATCATTCAGTACAACTACAGCCACGACAACGAGGGTGGATTTCTGCTGATCTGCAACGAAGGTTCCCAGAGTCCGCAGAACAGTGTGGGGAATACCGGCACCATTGTTCGCTATAACGTCAGCCAGAACGATCATCATCGGGGGATTAAACTTTCAGGTCCGGTGAAGAACACCCTCATCTACAACAACACTATCTATGTCGGAAAAGGGGAGGACGTGGATGTGGTTCTCCACACGGATTGGAGCGGGTGGGCGGCGGACACTTATTTCTATAACAATGTTTTCTATGTTGAAGGTACGGCGCGGTTCTCGTACGGAGTGTCGGGCAATCCGGACGGGTCCTATGTGCCTGCGCCTGGTCCGGGCCAAAGCACAAACAATATTTACGACTACAACGTGTACTATGGCGTGCCCCCCGCCGGCGATCCGCACGCGCTGACAACTAATCCGCTGATGGTGAACCCCGGAAACGCCGCTATTGGCCGGGATACTGTCTCGGGATATGCGTTGCGCAAGGGCTCTCCCGCGATTGATTCTGGAAAGGTGCTCAAAAACAGCGGCGGCAGAGACTTCTTCGGTGTAACCGTTCCGCAATGTGGCGGCGTGGATCGCGGCGCGATGGAAGCCACGGCGTGTAGGGACAGATAGTTCGTTTTCGTATGGACATCCGGGAGATCGCAAAACGCGCCAGAGTCTCGACGGCCACGGTGTCGCGGACGATCAACCGCATCCCAACCGTCAATCCGGCGCTCGCCAAGCGCGTCTGGAAGGTCGTGGGTGAACTGGGCTATTACCCCAACACCCAGGCCCGGGCGCTGGTTTCCGGGCGCAGTCGTATTTTCGGACTCATTGTTTCCGAGATCATCAATCCGTTTTTCCCGGAGATCGTGCAGGTGTTCGAGACTACTGCCGTTCAGCACCACTACGAAATACTGCTGACCTCCACGGTCCATGATCCCAAACGAATGGAGTCGGCCGTCCGGCGCATGATCGAGCGGCGAGTGGATGGGGTCGCCGTCATGACCTTCGGCATGGAGGAACTCCTGCTCGAAGATCTCAAGGTGCGCAATGTGCCACTGGTATTTGTGGACGTGGGGCCGCCCCGGCCGAGGGTGAGCAACATCCGGATTGATTATCTGCACGGGATTCGCCAAGCCGTGCAGCACTTGGCCGCTCTGCGCCATGAAAAGCTCGCATTTATCACGGGCCCGCTCCACCTCAAATCTGCTATGGCCCGGAAAGATGCATTCGTCCAGTCCATGGAAGAGGTCGGTCTTGCGGTGAATTTTGACCTTATCATTGAAGGCGACCACACGCTGGAGGGCGGCAGGAAGGCGATGGCAAAGCTGCTGGCTCGCAGAATCAGACCGACCGCCGTGCTGTGCTCGAATGACATGAGTGCGATCGGCGTGATGCGGCAAAGCTACGAGGAAAAGATTGCGATCCCGCGCGATTTGTCGGTCGTCGGGTTCGACGACATCCGGCTGGCCCAGTATATTTTGCCTCCGCTCACCACCGTGCAAATGTCGCAGGCGGAACTGGGACGACTGGCTTTCCGCGCACTCTGGTCCGATGTGCAGCGCGACGCGCCGGCGCCCCACGGCACAGAATATGTTCTGCAAACCACCCTGGTGCTTAGAGAATCCACGGCCATGGCTCCAGGGTCGAAGGTGTGGCCAGTGCGCAACGGAGGAGGTCACTGAGATGTTGCTGAGGGAGTTGCGGGAACAAGTGCTGGAGGCCAACCTTGAACTGGTGCGCAGCGGTCTCGTCCTCCATACTTTCGGCAATGCGAGCGGAATCTCGCGCAAGGACGGGTTGGTCGCGATCAAGCCAAGCGGCGTGCCTTACGAGAAATTGACGGCCCCACAGATTGTCATTTCCGATCTCAAGGGAAAAGTCGTTGATGGAAATCTTCGCCCATCGTCGGACCTGGCGACCCATCTCGAGTTGTACAAGCATTTCCCCAACATCGGCGGAGTGGCTCATACGCACTCCGAATTTGCCACGGCGTGGGCGCAGGCCGAACGGCCCATTCCCTGTTTCGGTACTACGCACGCGGACTATTTTCACGGGCCGATTCCGGTCACGGAGCGGCTGAAGGCGTCCGAGATTGCCGGCGACTATGAGCAAGAGACCGGCGCGGCCATTTGCCGGACATTTGCCAGGTTTGATCCCGATGCGATTCCCGCGGTGCTGGTGGCCGGGCATGCCCCTTTTTGCTGGGGGCCGAGCGCCGCCGGCGCCGCCCACAACGCGATGATTCTGGAATACGTGGCGCGAATGGCGTATCACACGTTGTCCATTAACGCTGAATCCCGGCCGCTGGCGCGCGAGTTGCACGACAAGCATTTCCTGCGCAAGCACGGCCACAATGCCTATTACGGACAGGTCAAGACCTAATGAATCCCGCTCTGGCCCTGAGTTCCTCCACGCTGGTGCATCTCTCTCCAGTGGACTTGGTCATCATTGTCTTCTACTTCGCGCTGGTGCTGGCCATCGGCTTGTACCTCAAGGAACAAGCTAACACCGGGGAAGACTTCTTCATGGCCGGACGCGAAATGACGGCCTGGGTAGCGGGCCTGGCGTTTCTGTCGGCCAACCTTGGATCGCTCGAATTAATGGGCTGGGCGGGCAACTCCTATAAATACGGGATTCTCGCGGCTCACTGGTACTGGATCGGCGCCATCCCTTCGATGTTGTTTCTGGCGCTGGTCATGATGCCGTTCTATTACGTGTGTAAGACCCATTCCGTGCCTGGTTATCTCAAGTTGCGTTTCGGTCAGGACTGCCAGGTGCTGTCGTCGATCTCATTCGCGCTGATGACCGTTCTGATGAGCGGCATCAACATGTACGCGATGGCCGTTGTGATGAAAGTCGTTCTGGGGTGGGACATCAACTTCAGCATCCTGGTGTCATCCATAACAGTGGCAATTTACGTTGCCCTCGGCGGTCTGCGATCCGCGATCTTCAATGAGGTACTGCAGTTTTTTCTGATTTGGGCCGGTGCGCTGCTGATCCCCATCCTCGGCCTGATCGAGGCGGGCGGCTGGAGCGGACTACAGGCAAAGATTCTGCAGAATTTGACTGAACTGCACGCCGCAAATCCCGGCTCGTACACTCACGTGTGGTCAACCTTGGGGAACTTTAGCGATAACCCGATGGGAATCAATTGGGCTGGCATCGTGTTCGGGCTGGGTGCCGTAATCGCTATGGGTTATTGGACAACCGATTTCCTCGTGGTGCAGCGCGTCTTGTCGGCAAAGGATTTGCGTTCCGCCGAACTCGCTCCCATCATCGGAGCCGCCTTCAAGATGATGGTTCCTTTCATCGTCATCCTCCCCGGCCTGCTGGGTCTGGCGCTGCTGCGCGATCCGCACACCGGTGGCCTGCTGCGGCTTGTGCCCGCCGATCTTGCGTGGTCAAAGGCAGGGCAGGCGCAAGGCTTGCACGGTTATGACGAAGTTTTGCCGCTGATGTTGGCGCGCTACTGCGGCCCTGGATTGCTGGGACTTGGAATCACTGCTCTTATTGCCGGCTTCATGTCGGGGATGGCCGGAAACGTGAGCGCATTCTCAACCGTATGGACCTACGACATATACGGCGCTCTAATCAACAAGAATGCTACCGATGAAGGCAAAGTCAAGATGGGCCGCTGGATCACGGTCATTGGCGTAGGAATCAGTATCGGTACGGCGTATCTGGTGATGCACGCGCAGAGCATCATGGATTATGTCCAGGCGCTGTTCAGTTTCTTTATTGCTCCTCTGTTCGGCACGGTGCTCCTCGGCATGTTATGGAAACGGGCGACAAGAGCCGGCGGATTCTGGGGCTTGCTTGCCGGCACGCTGTCGTCCATCGGAATGTACACCTGGGGGAAACTGGATTCCACATCGGTTAGGTATCTTGCCCTTTCTGATAAAGCTCAAGATCAGGCGCAGAACATGTTTCGCGCTCTGTGGTGCTGGTTAATTTGCATCATCGTTACGGTGGTGGTCAGCCTGATGACCACACCCAAACCCGACAACGAGCTGAAGGATCTGGTCTATGGGCTGACGCCGATTCCGAAACAGCAGCATGTCTCCATCTTTCATAGCCCGCTTTTCTGGGGTGCAGTGGTCGCGATCGTGTTTCTGATTCTGCAAGTCATTTTCTGGTAGGGGGAAACGATGAAATCCGGCGGATCGTTGTCTATCTGGTTCTTTATCGGGATTTCTTTGGCATTCAATGGCGCCGTGATCTTTGCGAGAGGGATTTACGAGCTGATGTACCCCCCAGCGATCCAGGTCGTCCTCTACAACCTCCACGCCAACGTCTGGTGGGGCGGGATCCTGGCGATTCTTGGCGTATTCTTCAGCCTGCGTTTTTCCCCCGCGCGGGAACGCGCGCGGATGTCTGGTAATTCTTAGTTTTGTACGGATGATAGAAGAGAGGCATTCTCATGGCCGAAAAAAAAATGACAATGGGCGTCATCATTGGAAACCGGGGTTTCTTCCCAGACCATCTGGCCAGGACCGGGCGCGAGGAAATGATGCAGGCGCTTGCCAAGGCCGGCATGGATTGCGTGGTGCTCGGTCCTGACGAGAGCAAGCACGGCGCGGTGGAGACACACGAAGAAGCCAAGCGGTGCGCCGCGCTGTTTCAGAAGAACCACGAGCGAATCAACGGAGTGATCGTGTCGCTGCCCAACTTCGGCGACGAACGCGCGATCGCCGACACGCTGCGCCTGGCGCGGCTCGATGTCCCCGTGCTGGTGCAGGCCACACCCGACACACCCGCAAAGATGACGATTGCCTCGCGCCGTGACAGCTTCTGCGGCAAGATGTCGGCCTGCAACAACCTGCGGCAGTATGGCGTTCACTACTCGCTAACTCGCCTGCACACGGTGAGTCCGGACTCAGACGAATTCCAGAAGGACCTGGCTTGGTTCGCGGCCGTCTGCCGCGTGGTCAATGGATTCCGCAATCTCCGTGTGGGCAGCATTGGTGCGCGTCCAGCGGCCTTCAACACGGTTCGCTATAGCGAGAAGCTTCTCGAAGCGAACGGCATCACGACCGAGACAGTTGACTTGTCGGAGATCCTTGGCCGCATCGCACGTCTCAAGGACGACCACGCAGGCGTGCAGGGCAAACTAGCGGAAATCCGGAAGTATGTAACCACCGGCGGCGTGCCCGACTCAGCTCTGATCAAAATGGCCAAGCTCGGCTACGTGATTGACGACTGGATGAAATCCGCCGACGTGAAAGTGAGCGCCGTGCAGTGCTGGACCGCGATGGAAGAGTACTTTGGCGTCGTCCCCTGCACGATCATGAGCATGATGAGCAACAACCTGCTGCCCGCCGCCTGCGAAGTGGACGTCTGCGGAACGCTCAGCATGCACGCGTTGGCTTTGGCTTCGGAGACGCCGAGTGCGTTGCTCGACTGGAACAACAATTACGGGGACGATCCCAATAAAGCTGTCTGCTTCCACTGCAGCAATCTGCCCAAGCACTTCTTTCAGGAGGTGCGCATGGATTTTCAGGAGATCATCGCGGGAACGGTCGGCAAAGACAACACCTTCGGCACGGTCGTCGGGCGAGTAAAGGCCGGCCCGATGAGCTTTGCCCGTTTCTCGACCGACGACACCGCCGGCGTCATACGCGGCTACGTTGGCGAAGGCGCGTTCACCAGCGATCCCTTGAACACCTTCGGCGGCGCGGGCGTGGTCGAGATTCCGCAGATGCAAAAACTGCTGCACTACATCTGCGAAAACGGTTTTGAGCACCACGTCGCGGCGAATTTCTCGACCGTTGCGGGTGCGGTCCATGAAGCCAGCACTCGATACCTCGGCTGGCAGATGTACTGGCACGGAAACCAGGGGTAAGCGATGGCCATCGTTGCGGGCGTTGATTTCGGCACTCTCAGCGTGCGGGTTTCGATCGTGGACAGCCAGCGCGGGCTGCTGGGTTCCGCAGTCTCGGAATATCCTCTGCACCGGAGGCGCGAAGACCCCGACTTTGCGACACAGTCCCACGAAGATCACATGCAGGCGCTCACTCAGGCCACGCGCCAGGCCGTGAAGTCAGCCGGGATCGCCGGCGCGCACGTGTGCTCCATAGCGCTCGACACGACCGGATCAAGCGTGATTCCAGTCGGGCCGGGCATGGCTCCCCTGGATGACTACTATCTCTGGTGCGACCACCGGGCCAAGCAGGAAGCAGCCGAGATCACAGAACTGGCGCACCAGGAACAGTTGGAAGCGATCCAGTGGTGCGGCGGCGTGTACTCGTCGGAGTGGGGGTTTGCCAAGCTACTGCACTGGCTGCGCCACAACCCGGCGAAACGCGCTCAGTTCGTCACCGCCTTCGAACATTGCGACATGGTCGCCGCCACCCTGAGTGGGATTACCGATCCGCGGCAGGTGAAGCGCAGCGTTTGCGCCATGGGTCATAAGTGGATGTGGAATCCTGCCCTCGGTGGACTTCCTCCGGAGAGCTTCCTGATCAAAGTTGATCCACTGCTGGCCGGGGTTCGGGCCAAACTGGAAGGAGAATACGCAACCTCCGACCGGATCGCCGGCAGGCTGGCAGCTTTCTGGGCGGAAAAACTTGGGCTGCGCGCGGATATTCCGATTCCGGTGGGCGCCTTCGACGCGCACTGGGACGCCATCGGAGCGGGGGCTAAAGAAGGAGACGTGGTGAACGTGGTGGGTACGTCCACCTGCATCATCGCCTACGTGAAGCATGCCGAACTGATTCCGGGAGTGTGTGGAGTGGTGGAGGGCAGTGTTCACCCCCAATACACCGGAGTCGAAGCGGGGCTCTCGGCCACGGGCGACATTTTCAGCGCTATCGCACGGCGGGCAGGAACCACGGTGGAAGCGTTATGCAAAGGACTCGAGGCATACCGCGCGGGCCAAACCGGACTGTTACGCATGACCTGGGACAACGGAGACCGCACCGTGCTGGTGAACCCGAACCTGGGTGGCATCACCATCGGCTGGAACCTGCAGCACACCGCCCAGGATGAACTCTTTTCCGCCATCGAAGGGACGGCCTTTCATACTCGCATCATTTTGGACCGCATGAACGAATATGGGGCGGTCACGTCGAGGGTGATCAACGGTGGCGGCGTTCCGCAGAACAATCCGGTGCTGAACCAGGTTTATGCCAACGTCCTCCGCAGACCGGTGTTGGTGCCCAGCAGCAAGGTCACGGGCATCGGGTCGGCCGTCTTCGCGTTCCTTGCGGCTGGCACCTTTCGCACCATTGAAGACGCGCAGTCGCACATCTGCCCGTCGTACACGACCTACACTCCTGACTCCGGGCAGGAAAAGATCTATGACGAGCTTTATTCTCTCTACCGCCGGGTATATTTCGGTTTCGGAAAGCCCGCTCCGTCGAACGATTTCGGAGACGTGCTTCCAAAACTGATTCGGATCGCCCGGCCAGAGCAGGCTCATTCAGACTGACGGGCTCTCAGGCGCCGTGCGGAGTCGAACGTACTTTCGAACCGAGAAACTCCTATGAGCAAACACAGCCTTAAATCCATTGTTCCACTGCTCTTGATCACTGCCCTTTTATCCCCGGCACAAACGAAGCCAGCATTTGCCCCCGATAAGATGGAGACCGTTCTCTACGGCGTCGCCTACTACAGCGAGTACATGCCGTACGACCGCTTGGAGCAGGATGTCCAACTCATGCAGCAGGCTGGCATCAGTGTGGTGCGCATGGGCGAGTCGAGTTGGGGCTTGTGGGAGCCCCAAGACGGACGCTTCGAATATGCCTGGATGGATCGCGTAATTGGCCGGATGCAGAAGGCGGGCATCAAGGTCATTCTCGGAACCCCGACCTACTCGGTCCCGGCGTGGATGTACAAGGAACATCCCGAAATGTTCATCCAGCGTTTCGGGGGGCAGACCATCACCTTCGGTTTACGCCAGAACACGGACTTGATGAATCCGACCTATCGCTTCTACTGCGAGCGGATCATCCGCAAATTGCTGGAGCACTACAAGTACAATCCGGCAGTCATCGGATGGCAGATTGATAACGAAACCTCCGCCGGCGGCGCCGCCAATGCTGACGTGCAGGCCGGTTTCGTCAGCTACCTTCAGAAGAAATTCAAGACAGTCGACGAATTGAACCAGGCGTGGCTGCTGAACTATTGGGGGCAGCGCCTCAACGACTGGTCGGAAATCCCTCCTCAGGAAGGCATTATCAATCCCGGATGGAAGCTGGAGTGGCAACGCTACCAGCAATGGATGACCACCGACTTCCTCGCCTGGCAGGCGAACATCGTCAACCAGTACAAGCGGCCCGATCAGTTCATTACCCACGATCTTGCCGGACCGCCTCAACGGGGAGTAAACGAGCGCGACATCGCCCGCTCCATGGACATCATGGCCGCCAATCCGTATCACGGCACGCAGGACCAGTTTGACGGCCTCGCCTCCAGCATGGTGGGCGACTACACTCGCTCGCTAAAAAGAACAAACTATCTGGTCACCGAAACCAACGCCCAGACCATTGGCTGGGACTCGAAGGAGCAGTTTCCTCCCTACGATGGGCAGCTTCGGCTCGATGTGTACACCCACTTTTCCTCCGGCGCCAACATGGTCGAGTACTGGCACTGGCATTCTATTCACAACGGACAGGAAACCTACTGGAAGGGCGTGCTCTCGCATGATCTGGAGCCGAATCGCGCCTATGCGGAAGTCAGCCGGATCGCGCACGAACTGCAACGAGTGGGCCCGGAAATCGTCGATCTGCACCGGGACAACAAGGCTGCCATTCTCTATAGCGTGGACTCGTCCAACGGCCTTGAGTTCATGAAGTTCAGCGACAGGGTGGATTACCGGACGATCCTTGGCCAGATGTACGCCACGCTTTACCGCAACAACGTGGGCGTGGATTTCATTTTTCCGGAAACGGCCAATCTTTCGGACTACAAGGTCATTCTCGTTCCTCCTCTTTACGTCGCGAGCGACGAAGTGCTCAACCGCCTGGTGGAATATGTCCGCGGCGGCGGCCACCTGGTGATGACCTTCAAGAGCGGATTCACCAACGAGTACGACACGGTGCGCTGGAGCATGGCGCCAGGTCCGCTTCGCCAGGCCGCCGGCTTCCGCTACCAGGAGTTTTCCAACCTGGCCAAGCCGCTCGCCCTCAAAGACGATCCTTTCAAGCTCGGTGCGGAGAACCGCGTCTCCGAGTGGGCGGACATGCTGATTCTTGAAGGGGCCGAACCGCTGGCCTATTACGATCAACCGTTTTTCGGGAAATATCCCGCCATCACACGCAATCGTTTCGGGAAGGGAACCTTCACCTACGAGGGTACTGTGCTCAGCGACAAACTGCAGGAGAAGGTGATCCTCGAAACGCTGCAGGCGGCGGGGTTGACCGGCCCGGACCAGGCGCTTCCGCCCACCGTTCGCGCCAAACACGGCTTGAATCGCAGCGGGAAACGGATTCACTATTATCTGAACTACTCAAGCGATTCCCAGACGTTCCAATATCCCTACGGCGCGGGTTTCGATCTGCTCACGCAGTCGGCCATCGCGCCTTCGCAACAGATCGTCCTTAAGCCTTGGGACCTGGTCATCGTTGCCGACAAATGACGCCGGGTAGTGACGCCGGGTAATGAAGCAGAGAAGTAAATTACAGAAACAAAGTGAAGAAATGAAACTGTTTCGCATAGCGACCGCTGCCGTTCTGTTCGCCTGGTGCCTGGTCTGGAGTCTGGTCTGCCGGGCCGAGCCCGTTCTTCCTACGCTCTTCAGCGACCACATGGTCCTGCAACAAGGCGCTGAAATTTACGTCTGGGGTAAGGCGGATCCAGCCGAGAGAGTTTCGGTAAGCCTCGCCGGCCGCTCCGGAGCCGCAACCGCGGATGCCGCGGGCCGCTGGAGCGTTCGTCTCCCGGCATTGTTGGCCAGCGGCCCGTTCACCCTGACTGTCCAGGGAAAAATGACAATCGTCTTCAAGGACGTGATGATCGGCGAAGTCTGGGTCGCATCCGGTCAGTCGAACATGGCGTTTATGCTGAGTGGAGCCGAGGGGGCCGCGGTTGAGGTGCCGAAGGCGGACTATCCTCAGCTTCGCCTGTTCAGTGTTCCGAGGAGAATTTCACTTTCGCCGCAGCAGAACACTCTGCCCGCCGCGTGGCAGATTTGCACGCCCGACACGGCGAAGAGCTTTTCGGCGGTGGCCTATTTTTTCGCACGCGAGCTCCACCGGAACCTGAACGTCCCGGTCGGCATCATCCAAAGTTCGTGGCCGGGAACAACCATAGAAGAATGGATCGATCGCGACACCCTGCACGCCGATACCGACTTGCGGCCGCTTCTCGAGGAATGGGAGCGATCCAGCCCGGCTGAAAAACAATTTGCCGAGCGGCCGCTGGCCTTCGAACTTGACTTCGACGATTTCGAACTAATCCCGGTCTCGCCCAACTCGGCCCCAACCATGCTGGCCGATTTCAAGCTGGCAGACTTTGATGACGGGACGTCCCGTACCTCGTTCGGCGGATCATTCTCATACAGCTGGGCCGACGCGCCGGATTCGGCCTTCGATCTGGTCTCGCCGGGCCGCGGGGGCCGGGGGTTTGCCGCTCGCGTTGCCGGAACATTGGACGGAGAACAAGACTCGACCTTGACCCTGCATTACAAGCTCGATGGTTCTCCGGTTGACCTGAGTTCTTACGCGGGGATTCGTTTCTGGGTGCGGGGCAACGGTTCGTTCCGCTTCAACTCATTGCAGCCGACCGTCACCGACTATGATGACTACTCCGTCCCAGTGCACAAGGCTTCGCCCGATTGGCAGCCCGTAACTGTCTGGTTCCGCGATCTCCGCCAGGAAGGCTGGGGCGTGATGATGCCTTTCACGCAGGGCGCGCTCTCCGGATTCCGCATCGAAAATCTCACCAGTCTGGGTTATGCGCCGATGCCGGTTTCCGGCCTTTACGCCGGCATGATCAATCCTCTGGTGCCCTACGGTTTCCGCGGCGTGATCTGGTACCAGGGCGAGAGCAATGCCCTGAAGGCGCAGCAGTACCGCAAACTGCTTCCGGCGCTGATTGCCAGTTGGCGCAAAGAAACGAAAAAGGAGAATCTCGATTTCCTCATCGTGCAACTGCCCAACCACGGAGCAATTCCCGATCAGCCGGGCGACTCCGCCTGGGCAGAACTGCGCGAGGCGCAGTTCGAAACTGTGCAGCGCGTTCCCCATACCGGCCTGGCCGTGACCATTGATGTCGGCGATCCCAACGACGTTCATCCCCACCGCAAGCTCGAGGTCGGCCAGCGCCTCGCCTTATGGGCGCTCGGCGCGACCTACAACAAGCCGATCGGGTACTCGGGGCCTCTGTACGAGTCCGCGAAAATCGCAAAGCCCGAAGTCCGGATTCAATTCACTCATGTTGGTGGCGGACTGGAAGCGCGTGGAGGCGGCGCGCTGCAAGGCTTTGCCATCGCCGGGGCCGACCGCAAATTCCACTGGGCAGACGCGCGGATTGAGGGCGACGCCGTGGTCGTTTCCAGCCGCGACGTGGCCAGCCCGGTGGCCGTCCGATATGCCTGGGGCGACACCCCGCCCTGCAATCTTTTCAATAAAGAAGGACTGCCAGCTTCGCCATTCCGTACCGATGACTGGCCCGGAATTACTGGTGCCCGGTGAAGTGCGCCTGCCGCAATGTATCTCAACGCGACGCTGCCGGCGCCACGGTCTCGATGAAGATCAGTTCGGAATTGTTGGGCAAAGGAAGGGCCACCTTCAGGCCCGGTCCCATGAGTTCTCGGCCTGTAACGGTGCGATCGCGAGCACTGTGATCGTAATACTTGAGCCGGTAGCGGGACGACGGCTGAAGTCCCTTCAGCGGGAACGAATGTGTCTTCTCTCCCTCGATCGTTCCCCGAAATGCATAGACCACGCCTCGCTGATGGTCCGCGTCCCAGTACTCGATGCCATCCCAGTGCACACCGTCAGGGCGCGAAGAGACGTGATATAGGCTGGCGTCGCGAATCAGCGGGCGAAGTTCTTTCTTGTACAGATCAACTTCTTTCTTCGCTTCGGCATGTTGCTCGGCCGACCACGCGTTGGTGTCGAGCATGAGGGTAAACCATCCCATCATGCCGCTACGGAGCATGTAACGAAAATTCTCAATGCGAGGTGTCGGCCACTTTTCCACGTAACTCTCCAGCATGGCAGCCGGCAGGACATGACTGGTGTCGTAGAAAGCTCGGCGATTGGACAGCGGATCATACGTGTCCGTGATCGAGAAATAGTCGCCGTGCGCGGCGCTGCCGAAGTCCACCATTCTCCCGCCGTCGGCGCAGATTTCAAACAGGAGCCCTGGATGATCCCGCCGCATCTTGGAATAAATATCGTAGTAGGCGCGAACCGCGTGGTAGCTCACGTCCGTGGAATTGGAACTATCCACCCAGTAGGAACCCCAGGATTTGTAGATGCACTTGTTTAGCGGATCGGGAGCGGCGTGCGGGTGATCGCTGCGGTCGCATCCGTGCGCGACGAGGTAGCCGTCGTGCTCCAGCATGTCGAGATGGTAATCGGTGACGATGCGTTCTACTTCGCGCTCAGCCCACCGCTTCGCCTCCGGCGCTCCCAGGTCAATGGTCTGTCCCTTAAAAGGCTCCGGCTTCCAATCAGCGGGGAGGTCGGTCACCATCCAGTCGCGCACTTTGGGATCGCGTGCATTCAAGGCTCCCGGCTCGGTGGACAAGCCGGCTTGCGTCCAGTCAACCCAGAGGCCGAATCTCAAACCGTGCTTATGTGCTTCGTCGGCGATCACCGCCAGGCCATGGGGAAACTTCTGGGGATGCGGATACCAGTCGCCCACGCCGCGGAACCAGCCGGCGTCCACATGAAACATATCCACTCCCAGGTCGGCAGAGTCGCGAATCATGCGCAGCGCGACCTGCTCATTGATGTCCATACCTCCGCCCCAACTGTTGTTCACGACCAGCGGATAATTCGGGTCCTGCCAGGTCCGCGGGTTGCCGAGGACGGCCCGCACCCAGCGGCGAAGGACGTTTCCCGCTCCGTCCGGACCGTCGCGGAACCCGCCCAGAAAGACCACCGGTGACTCAAACGCTTCACCCGGTCCAAGCCGTGTGCGGAACGGACCCGGATCGGGATTCAGACCGACTGCGCCCTGCACGGAATCTTTTTCCCGAGTCAGCGAGATTCGCGTGCGGCCGCTGAACTCGATGCCTGCGTACCAGCCGGTTTGCGCCTCTCCATTTCTTTGTACCAAGGACCAAGGAATGATTTCGCGCGGCTCATCCCCCAGATCACCGTAGGTAGTTGAAGTGCCAATCCAGCGATAGCCTTCCGTGAGCGCCACCCGATGCGTGCCTACGGGCGACGGCGTGTTCGCTCCTTTCTCGACGAAAAGATGATCCAGCGGCTCTTGTGGATTGACTTGCCAGTTGAAGGCGAGGCTGTCCTGCAGCGGAATCCAGATTTCCTGAGCCTCAAGATTCTCAATCCGGACTTGGTGTTCGATCGGTCCGTACGGCTGGCGCACGCTCCATTCCCAGGTAAGGCGCAGATGCGGGTAGACGGAGTCGTAGACAAAGGCAACCCGCTCGTCCCCAACTTGGCTGGCCTCGCGATTGAAGCTCCAGCTCAGGGGCAGCTGTTTGTCCGAGATCTCGGCAAATGGAATCAGAGCTTCGGAGGCGCGGTTCTGCCATCTTGGCTGCCCGGGGACCGCGAGGCTGGTGAGCCGGGGAACGTTCGGGCCTGCTTCGAAAACAAGCTCCGTGTCAGACGTCTGGAGTCGGGCACTCGTCTGGGCGAACGCAATGAGCCCCAAGGAAAAACAAAGGAGACAAGAAAAGCCGAGGCGGGTTGCGCAAGACATGAATGAGCGCTCCGGATGAGGGCGTAGCCAAACGATACACCAGTGCAATTAGAACGTCATGAATTGAAAATCGCCCGTGTGGCCGGATAAACACGCCGGTACGCGGCATAACAGTTGTTCATTTTCGCGACAATATCAGGCCGGGGCAGTATCCGTTGTGTTACCCGGATGATGGCAGCGCATGCGAAATCCACCGAAGTCCAGAGTGTTGCACCCACACCGGCCAAGATGGCCGCGCCGTAGGCCGCTCCCTCTTCAGCTTCCACGATCTCGACCTCACGGCCATAAATATCGGCCTGGATCTGCCGCCACAAACTGGAACGCGCGCCTCCGCCACCGAGCCGGACACTTCGGATGGGCAAGTTCATTTCCTCGAAAATCGTGAACGTATCGCGCAAACTGAAGGCCACACCCTCGAGGACCGCACGAACGATGTGTCCTCGAGTGTGCGATGCGGTCAGTCCGACCAGAGCCGCGCGTGCTCCGGCATCCAAATGTGGCGTACGTTCGCCCATCAGGTAGGGTGTCCAGAGCAGACCATCCGAGCCGGGACTGATCTTGGCGGCTTCCGCGGTGAGCTGCTCGTAAGAGTCTGTTCCGCCTCCCGAACACAGGTTATCGCGGAGCCAGCGTAAGGACAGGCCAGCCGCTTGGGTGACTCCCATAACGTGCCAGCGGCCCGGGATGGCGTGGCAGAAGGTATGCAACCGGCCTTTGGGATCCAAGGCTGGGCGGCCAGTGGCCGCGAAGACCACGCCAGAAGTTCCGATCGTGGCGCTGACGGCTCCGGGAGCAACGATGCCCATGCCCGTGGCGCCGGCAGCCTGATCCCCGGCTCCAGCAACAACCGGTGTGCCCGCTTTCAGGCCCGTGGCTGCAGCACCCTCAGTCGAGATTTGTCCGCACACCTCCGGCGATTCGTAGACCCTGGGCAGGAGGCGTTCTTCAAGTTGTGTTGCCTCCAACATTTCACGCGACCACCGCCGGTGGGCCACATCCAGCAACAGCGTTCCAGAAGCGTCCGATACGTCGGTGGCCCGCTCGCCCGTCATACGCAAACGAACGTAGTCCTTTGGGAGCATGGCTGAGCGCACGCGTCTCCAGTTCTTTGCTTCATGCTCCCGCACCCAGAGGAGTTTCGTAAGCGTGAAATTGGTCAGTGCGGGATTGCAGGTTAGCTGAATCAGACGGTCAGGGCCGACTTTCTCCGTCAAGTCCCGGCACTGCCGGTCCGTGCGGACGTCGCACCAGATCAGGGCGGCGCGAACCACGTTGTCGTGTTGGTCCAGCATGACCGCGCCGTGCATCTGGCCCGACAGCCCCACGCAGGCGATCTCGTCCCTGTGGACCGTGGGTTCGCTGAGGACCTTCCTGACAGCAATGCAACAGGCGCGCCACCAGTCTTCGGGCTGCTGTTCCGCCCAACCGGCCTGCGGAGAGGAAAAAAGTGTGTGCTCTTCGGTGGCACTGGCGAGCACACGCCCTTGCTCATCGATGATGAGAGCTCGCGTACCGCCGGTTCCAACGTCAATGCCGAGCAGGTGGATGGTCTATCTCCGTCGTGAGGCTTCGCCTTTGCGCCCTATTTCGAAGCAGTCACAACCTCGACCCCGTATGGAGGCAAGTCCAGCGTTGTGCCTTGCTTGTCCTGCAACAGGAACTGCATGGAGCGAGGAAGTTTTATCTGCCGGGGCTCTGGCGCGAAGTTGATGAGGATAAGTACATCTCTGCCGTCGCCGCTTCGACGCGAGACCTCCACCCCTTCGGGAAGCTCGCTCAAGATGGGGGATACACCACTGTCCTGGAGCATCCATCGTGCGGCGGCGGTCATCAGTTGGTCATCCAGGATGGCGCCAATATAGGTAATCCGGCCCTTTCCGTACGACCGGGTCAGCACCGCGGCCTGGTCGTCGAGCCAACCATTGCTCTTCCCGTAGCTCATCAGCGTCTGTGTTTCGGGCGTGCGGGCCTTTAGTTGCTCCGCCCAGATCTTGGCCTCGCCGTTGCCCCAGACTCCAGAAACCGGGAAGTCCTTTTCCAGGGCGTAGTACTGCTCGACCCTTCCTCCGAGCGGGTCAACCAGATATCCGGGTTGCCGCTGGGGCAGCAGCGCATTGAACTGGTCTTTCATCCCCGAACGCGGACCCAGCACGAGATGTCCGCCACTTTGCACGTAGTCGAGGAGATGATGCGCGAGATCTTCGGGAATGAGGTTCAGGTCGGGCGCCACGACCAGCCTGTACCTCTCCAGCGGCGCGTCCGGGCTCACGACATCGAGTGAAGGCACGAGCCGCCGGAGGGCGTGGTAGTAGCTCTTCAGCAGCGCAATCTGGTCATACTTGTTCGTGTGTTTCTGAAAGTCAATTGCCCAACGACTGTCGTACGAATGCAGCAGGGCGACCTCGGAGACCGGCTGCGTATCCCGAAAATAGCCTTGAACTTTGGTGAACTCCCGTCCGACTTGGCTGACTTCGTCGTAGAGCGGAACCGGCGTACCATCCGGACCCAGCAGCGTGCCGTGATACTCCTCCTGGCCGTTGAGCGCGCTCCGCCATTGCCAGTACCCGATATAGTCGGCTCCGTGGCCGATTGCCTGCCAGGCCATCGCGCGAACTTCCCCGCGGTTCAGGAAATTGTTCACATCGGCCCAGTTCACCGCACCAGGCTGCGTTTCGATGACCCAGAAATTCTGACGTTTGAAACCGCGCGTCAGGTCATGGGCCAACCCGTTGTAGTCCGGGTCAACGTGGCCGCTGCCCACATAGTCGTCCCACGCTGCGAAGGTCAGCGGCTGCGAGATCACGTAGTGGTCGAAACCGTCGAAGAATCCCATGAAATTCCCGATGATGAATTGGCGCGCTTCCGCGTGCTGCCGGATCACTTCAATTTGGTTTTTCTGGTAGTCGTTCCAGGTATCCGTAACAAAGCGCTTCCACTCCAGCAGGAGGCCGGGATTGTGTTCGCCGATCGGGATGGGGATCTCGTCCCAGTTATCGTAGGTCTGGCTCCAGTACGTGGTCGTCCAATGAGCATTCAGGCTGTCGAGCGTCTTGTACCTGTTTTTCAGCCAACCCTGGAAAAGCTGGCGCGTGTGATCGTCGTACGACATATTTGCATAACCGTATTCGTTGTCAATCTGCCAGCCGACAACGTTGGGGTTGTGCCCGAAACGGATCGCCATCTGCTCAGCGATCTTCCGGCAGAATTCCCGATAGCGTGGCGAGCTGACCGAGCCATGAGCGCGCAAGCCATGGACAGCACGGTGGCCGTTCTCTTCCACTCGCAGCGTGTCCGGATATTTTTGTGTGAGCCAGGCGGGAGGGGCCGCGGTGGGTGTTCCCAGCACGGAAACAATCCCATGTTTCGCGGCAAGGTTGATGGCGCGCTCCAGCCAGTCGAAGTCGAAGTGGCCTTCGGAGGGTTCCATTCGACTCCAGGCAAACTCGGCGATCCTCACAACCTTGATGTGGGCTGCCTCCATCAAGCGCAGGTCTTCTTCCCACCGCGATTCGGGCCACTGCTCGGGATACCAATCTGTGCCGAGGAGAATGGCGTCATGCCCGGGCATTTGCGTCGGAAAGGTGGCAGTTTTCGGCGTCTGCGCCGGCGCACCGACCGCTGCAAGCAGAATCAGCGCGGAGAGCCGCTGCAAGAGTTGCGAGCTGTTGCGCGTCGTCCAGAGTAGCTTTCGAAGCCGCATTGATCTACGTTCTCACGTTGAAGTGCTGTTCCGGAGTATTGCACAGTTCCTGTCAGGTTCGCAGGAAGCGGGGGCAGTGCCTCTTTCCTTCCTTTCTCCTAATCGTTAATAGCTTGGTAGGCTAACGTGTGCACTTTCTCTTTAATGTCCACGCCGCCGGTCGGGTGTAGCTGCGCCATGAAGATCACGATCATCTGTTCCTTCGGATCGATCGAGAAACCAGTGTAGAAAAAACCACCCCAGTTGTATTCCCCGATCGAACCGAGCTCGGAAAGGGTCGCCTTGACGCCTGCCACGCCGAAGCCCAATCCAAAGCCCTGATCTGGACCGATTTTGCCCAGTTGATCCGATGTCATGAGTTCAACCGACTTGCGGCTCAGCAGACGGGTGCCTTCCACCTTACCCTGGTCCAGCATCATTTGGCAGAAGCGCGCATAGTCGGACGCGGTAGAGACGAGTCCCGCGCCACCGGAGAAGAGCTTCTTGGGTCCACGATACGGATAGTCGGCGGAGTATACGAGCAGTCCCTCCGTAACCGGCGCATCGGGGAAGCGACTCAATCCTTTGAAGTCATCGTAGCTGTAGGCTGTGGCTAAGCGATCAAGTTTGTTTTCGGGCGGATAGAAGTAAGTGTCTTTCATGCCCAGCGGCTCGAAGATGCGGACGCGGAAGAATTCATCCAGGGGCTTGCCTGAGACGACCTCCACCAGCCGTCCCAAAACGTCCACTCCCAGGCTGTACTCCCACTTCTCCCCCGGGCTGAAAAGCAGCGGCAAGGCCGCAATTTTCTTCACACTGTCGCCAATCGTACCGTCGTACTGAAGCAAGCCGCTGGCCACACCGGCCTCGTTGTACATCCTGCCGAGGTCCTGGTTCCAGTTGTAAGTGAGGCCGGACGTGTGCCGCAAGAGATCGCGAATCGTAATCTCCCTGGCAGCGGGAATCGAGTACGGCTGACCGGAAGCCGGTTTGACCAGCACTTTGGGATTCTTGAACTCGGGCAGGTATTTCGAGACCGGATCGTCCAGCTGGAAGCGACCATCTTCGTACAGCATCATGACGGCAACGCTGGTGATGGGCTTGGTCATCGAGCATATGCGAAAAATGGCATCGGGGCGCATCGCCTTGCCAGCCTCGCGATCCATCATGCCCTGCGCTTTGAACCACGCCACACGGCCATGCCGAACGACCATGGTCACCGCGCCTGCGATCTGTTTGTCTTCGATGCTGCGGTGGACCGCCATCCCGATGCGATCGAGCCGTTCCGTTGAGAGACCAACCGCTTCGGGCTGAGTGGAGGGGATGTCCTGCGCCACCGCGACTGCCGTAAGAACCAGCGCGCAGGTGATTGTTGAAACGCCGAGTTTGCGATGAGCCAGGTAGCGACTCGTCATTGTCTGCTCCTCCGTGTCGTGGTTTGTAACCTACGATCCCGTCTTGACTGCAGCCTTCGCGCGTGCCGTTCCTTCTTCGCCTACGATCTCCAGCCTCCATGGATCGTCGATCAGGTGCTCGACGAGTTCCGGATCGAATAACTTTCTGGACTCTCAGAAGGCATCACAGAAGTCCGGCCTCAGTGTTGGCAGCTCGCGCAGGGCCTTGCCCGCCGTACACCACGCGCCTTTTTTTCCGATCAATACGGCGCCGATTCTACACCAAGAGTCTTCACGGGATTGTGCCTGAGTCACGGGCAAACCAGGCGCTCGCTGAGGTTTCTCTGGTTCACTTACACTGCCTGGCTTTCTTAATCAGAAATCCGGGCTGGAAGGCCATGGCGAGGTGTGTCTAAAGTGTGCTTAACAGACCTTGACGAACCAGCACGGAACAGCACGATCACGTGCCACCAACAGCTCTTAAGAGATTGAAGGCATTAAGAATCAGTGGGTTGCCAGTTATGGGGCTGCGCTCTCAAAATCCGCCGGTACTTAGTACCTTGGGGGTTCGACTCCCCCTCCCGGCACCATGCCTAAACCCCTTGAAATCAATCTCTAGCTGGGACGGCCGGGGCCTCAGCATTTTGAATCAGGGAAGTCCCCGGTTACTGCTGCTGTTGCTCCTGCTCGGTGCGCAGCGTTGGTTGCCGCGACAGCACAGGTCTTGACCGGACTACGAAACTGGGCGGGCATCGCCTCCGGCGCGACGCTGTCTGCAGGACTCACAGTTACGGCCACGCTTAGCGCGCTCTGTGCCTCGCCTTTGTACACTCCACGGGTTGGAGGAACATCTGCGTAATCGCGCCCAATGGCCACGCGAATGTGCCGATCCGCTCCGATAAGATTGTTCGTTGGATCGAACGCCACCCATCCCAGCCCCGGCACCAGCGCCTCCACCCAGGCATGCGACGCGCCTTCCAGCGAGCGGTCTTTTTCTTCTCATCGCGGTGAAACATGTAGCCGCTGACGTAGCGGCATGGAATCTGCAGCCTCCGCCCCATGATGTGGGCAAAGTCCTGGCACACGCCCTGCCGCGTGCGCAGGGCGTCCTCGATGGGCGAATCCACATTCGTGCTGTTGGGCACATACGCGAATCGTGTGTAGATGGCCAGGTTCAACTCGGCCAACAGCGCAAATGGATTGTCCCGCCGCTCGCACTGCAGTTCCGTTGCCAGTTCCTCCAACGGATTGCTCGAGCGCGCGCAGCGGCTGGACAGAAGCATTTCCCAATAATCGCCGGCCGCCACCAGCGCATCCAGATCGGACCAGTCGCCGCTATCGGCTGCGCGCGGCGTGCCTGGCGCCGCGAACATCTCATCGTAAGCGCCGTCAAACTGCTAGTTGCGAAAAGGAGGACGAAAAAGTGTCAGCGGCGCCTCCGGGGGGTTCATCCGGCGCACGAGTCTGCGGGTCCGAGTACGGCTGGTCTGCACTCTAGAACTCTAGGGGGCGCTTCACCCCGAGTCCAATCAAAATTGTCTATGACCGGGATTCGGTTTTCGGGTGCGGCGGATCATAGTCCCGGCGTGACCAGCTTTCTTGGCGGATCTAGGGTTTTGCTCCGCCCACTGAGGCCGCTGCCAGCTCAGTGTTGAAGGCGCGCATTTCACGCAGCACGTCGGCTTCGTTCGAAAGAAATACGAAGTGGTGCGCCCCCCACATCTCAACCACGCGGGCACCGCCTTCTGCGCGTTTGATTCTGGCGATCCGAATTCTGGCCATGCCAATGTAAGTGCCATAGACCGCCTCGACGATGGTGCGCTCAGCCGGATCTGTCACATGATATTTGCGTATCTGTTCCTGCGGGGGGCCATCCGGCGTATCGTAGCCAATGAAGGCAAGCACCGGAACGCGAATTTGCGAGTAATCGTGCTTCCAGTTGCCTGTCATGATCGCCTTTGGAACGAATTCGGGCGCCTTGTAGTCGCCCACACTTCCATCCGGATTCTGCGCCAGCTGGTTGTGGTATTCGGACTCGGGTATCGTAATGCCGCTCGCCCGTGTCCGCCAATCCCGGTAGGCCGAAAAAGATTTCAAGTCGGAAGCAGAAGGCTGGGGCGATTTCCGCATCGCCTCGGGCAATTTACTGCAGAGCGCATCGTAATCGCTATAGTCATCGGCGCCATCGTTCAGGGCATCCAGATAAACCAGTCCTCCGACCCGGTCGAAGTGATGAATGCCCAGCACTGACAACTCGTTGCCTGCGACGGAGTGGCCGGCCACAATCGGGGCAACCAAATTGAGAGCATCGAAAACCTTGAGGTCATCCTCTGCCAGACGCTGCTCGGTGTAGCCCGAAGCGGGCCTGCTGGAGGCTCCATATCCGCGTCGCGTGATTCCGTACACGTGATACGAGCCGGTTAATTTCGGGGCGAAGTCGTCGAAAACATGCGCAGTCCACCCTAATCCCGCCAGCAGCACGACTGGCCGTCCCGTCCCGCCCCAATCAAGTACCTCCAACTGCACGCCCTCCTCGACGGTTATGAACTGGACTTCATGTTTCGACGGATCGTTCCAAGGCTCGGATTGTGCAGGTAATGGACGGACTGTCAGTGTCAAAACAAGAAGACAGATTTCGAACCGGCGACTCATAGGACTCCAAACCTTTAAGAGCGAATTGGTGTAGTAGGTCACAAGTGGCTCCGCGCTTGAACCCTGTCCGAACGAATCCTACGCCGCCTTCGCTCCGCCCAGCGATGCGGTGGCTAACGTGCCGCCCAGGCCCATGGTTTCCACCGCGGACGAGGGCACAATCACCATCGAGCCGCGTTCCTTGATCGCTTCATACAGCATGTTCATGGCGCGCAAATGCAACGCCACGGGATTTTCCACGTAGGCGGCCGCCGCCTGCACGAAGCTGGCGGAAATTTCCGTTTCCGCCTGGCCCAAAATAATGCGCGCCTGGCGCTCCCGTTCGGCTTGAGCCTGCCGCGACATCGCATCTTCCAGGCCCTGCGGGATCTTCACGTCGCGAATCTCGACCGACTGCACCGTGATGCCCCAGGGATTCGTTTTCTCGTCGAGAATGCGCTGCAACTCCCGGCCCATGGTTTCGCGCTCGGTGATCATCTGCGCCAGTTCGTGGCGTCCGATGGACTCGCGCAGCGCCGTCTGCGCGCTCATGTTGATGGCCTCAACGAAGTTCTCCACTTCGAGAATGGATTTCTCGGCGTTCCACACCAGCCAGAAGACGATCGCGTCCACGTTGACGGGCACGGTGTCGCGCGTGAGGGTGGATTCTGCCGAAACGCTGGCCACGCGCACCCGCTGGTCTACGTAAGGGCTGAGCGTTTCGATGAGGGGAATGATGTGGAACATGCCCGGACCGCGCAGGCCGATGTAGCGGCCCAGGCGCAGGAGGGCTACCTTCTCCCACTGGCGCACCACTTTGATGGCGAAGAGAAGATAAAGGCCGAGCAGCGCTCCGAAAATGGCCGGAGCCGGGTTGTGAACCACCTGCGCCACCGCGAGCCCGATCACCAGGCAGACCACGAACAGCAGGCGGGCCACGCCGTTAATTTCATTCAGTTGAATTCTTGCCATGACGACTATCTCCTTTTTGTGCGGGACGAGGCAGCCAGTCGCGCATACGATCCATCAGGTCTTCGAGTGCAAATCCGGCGGCGCCCGCGCGGGCCGCGAATTCTCCGGCCATCTGAGTGAGCTGGCGTTCCCGCTCGGCCGAGGCCCTTTCCACTTTCTTGTTGGCCACAAACGTTCCCGTCCCCTGATGCGTCTCGATCATCCCGCCCAGTTCCAGTTCCCGATAGGCGCGCTGCACGGTGTTGGGATTGATAGCCAGATCCACGGCGAGCTGGCGGATGGTCGGCAGTTGGTCACCCGCGGTCAGCGTCCCGGAAGCCACACCGCCCCGTACCTGATCCATGAGCTGGCGGTACACGGGGACTCCGCTGTGCAGGTCGAGCGCGAACTGGAAGGCCTGTCTTGTCCCCGCCCCCGAATTGGGTCGTGCTGTCATATAGAACAATAGTGTTCTAGATGATTAGTACATCATTGTCAAGCGCAAAATGTCATCGCGCGAACAGCCGCATTACTGATCCCATGCCCAAGCGCCGGTGCGATGCCGTCGTGCCTTGGGTTGAAACGATTCGCATCACGCGACGGCAGCGACCCTTATGGGTCCGGTGAGAGTATGACAATGAAATGACGCACGATTGACGGCGCAGTGACAATCCCATGGTGCGCATTGTCTAAGCTTGCATCACACCGTTAGAACGCTGGTTTCACGGATATGAACAATCGCTGGTACGTGAAGCAGCCCCTGCCACGCAGGACCACGTTCGTCCTGCCGCGAGTGTGCTGATCGTGTACGGAAGCAGTACCCCCTGCAGAACTGAATAGCTGATCGACCGCAACATGCGTGCGGCCATGCCGAGGGATCGGTTCGCTCCGGTGCTGGTCCACGAAAAAGGAGAGACTACCTTATGAACAAGCTCTTTGCCTACGGGTTGGCGATCGTGGTTTGCCTGGGAACGGCTGGGCTGCTCGCCAGCAGCAATATCACGCGACCAAACCAGAATGTGGATGCTCATCTGGCCAACGATGGAGCGTACCGCGACGGCCTCTTCCTGGGCAAACTCGCGGCCGAACGCAGACGCCCGCTGCATCCGCTTACCGGCCGCTGGTCCACCGGACAGGATCGCGCATCGTTCGTGGCCGGGTACCGCCGCGCGTACAACGACGTTCTGGCCAGCGCAGCGCCAAACGGACAGATCCGGCCCGAGTAATTCCGGCTTGAGCGCGACTTCGCAAGATCGAATTCTGAATTGAGGTGAAATGAGATGAGAACTGGAATGAGATTACGAAAGCTGGCGTCAATTGCTGTCCTATCCCTGGCAATCTGCATCTCGGCTCCGCACATGGTCAAAGCCGGCGGTCCGTCCGCAAGCGGCGGCACCGTCCGCGGGATCGTGCGCTTTGAAGGCAAGGTGCCCCCGGCCAAAGCCGTCAGCATGGCTGCCGACCCGGTATGCGCCAAGCAGCATACTTCCCCCCTGCTGGCGCAGGAGATCATAGCTGACTCCAAGGGCGACCTGCAGAACGTGGTTGTGTTCGTGTCGGAGGGACTGGGCGACCGCACGTTCGATCCGCCCAGCCAGCCTGTGGTGGTTGAGCAGAAGGGATGCATGTACCAGCCGCACGTGCTGGCCGTGCGTGCCAACCAGACATTGCAACTGGTCAACGACGATCCGACTTCGCACAATATTCACCCCGTGCCGGCGAACAACCGGGAATGGAACAAGGCCGAGCCCCCCGGATCGAAGATGGAAGAAACGTTTGCCAGGGAGGAGATCGCCATTCCGGTCAAGTGTAATGTGCATCCCTGGATGCGCGGCTACATTGCGGTCTTCAAGCATCCCTACGCCGTGACGGGAAAAGACGGCAGCTTCGACCTGGGCAATCTGCCGCCAGGCACTTACACCATCAAAGCATGGCATGAAAAGCTGGGCACATCCACGCAGACCGTCACGATCGGGACCAATGAGATCAAGGAAATCAGTTTCGCATTTAAGGGAATGTGACGGGTTGCGCGCACCCTGATCGCCTTAGGGACAGGGGCGTGTCCGGTCGGACATGGTTTCGGATGGCCCTCCCCAATCTTGATTCTCCCTTGGGCGACGCGTAGAGTTTGAGCGTGGGGTTTTTTCTCGGGGAGTCGTCATGTCAAGCCAATCCAACACTTATTTGAAGTTCGGCGGAGCCACGCTGCTCATCCTGCTGCTGCTTGGCTACCTGGCCTACACCGGCGTGCAGGACAGCAAGAGTTACTACGTCACCATCAAGGAACTCCACGCGATGGGAGACGGAGCGTACACGAAACGCTTGCGCGTGGCCGGCAATGTGCAGCCGGGCTCCATCAGGCGCAGCGGGACGCATGTCCAGTTCGTGCTGGTGGAGCAGGATCAGAACCTGCAGGTGGACTACACCGGCACCGAGGCCCCGCCCGATACCTTCAAAGACGAGTCCCAGGCCCTGGCCGACGGCACTTTCGGCCACGATGGCGTGTTCCACGCCAAGCAACTCCAGGCCAAGTGCGCATCAAAGTACGCGCCGCAGCCGGGTGGGACTCCTGCGAACGGAACGCAATCGGGCGAGCCGCCGAAGAACATGACGCAGGCGCAGCCGGGCCCGGGCAGCGGAGTTTCGAACTGACCCCGGCCCGTTCCTTTAGACTCACGGTGGGAGCGATATCCCTCTGACACCTGTGACCGAAGCCTCCTCCCAGATCATCACCGTCCACAACGTCATCAAGCAATTCGGGCGTTTCGCCGCGCTGCGGGGTGTGACCGCGGAGTTTGACGCCGGTCGCTTTCACGCGATCCTCGGCGACAACGGAGCAGGGAAGACCACGTTGCTGCGCGCCCTCGCCGGCCTGGCGCAGCCCACGCAGGGGACGATTTCGATCTTTGGCAAGACTCCGAAAGAGGCCTGCCGTGATCTCGGCTACATGGCGCATCCGTCGCTGCTCTATGACGAAATGAGCGGCATGGAGAACCTGCGCTACTTTGCCGGCCTTTACGGCATCGCCGGAGATGGCCGCTGCCAGCAGGTTATTCGCGCGGTTGGGCTCGACCCGGAATTAACGCGGCCGGTGGGGCAATACTCGCAGGGCATGCGGCAGCGCATGTCGCTGGCGCGGGCCATTCTTCACGATCCTAGAGTTTTGCTTCTTGACGAGCCGTTCTCCAACGTGGACGTGCATTCGGCGGGCGAGATGGTCGGCCTGCTCAAGTCCATTCGCGACGCCGGGAAGACGATTTTTGTGGTGACGCATCAGGCGGCGCTGCTGGAAGGCGCCGCCGACGAATTCGTGTGGATGCAAGCCGGGCAGATCGTAGATCGGACTGCCAGCCTGGCCGCCGGTCCCCGCGGAGGCGCCCAATGAGAGCCCTTCGCGCTGGGTGCCCCATTTCTCGCGCGTTCTTGGCGCGAGAAGTGGGCATTCCCCCGACCCCAACGCGGACACCGTCTCACGGGGGCGCGCAATGAACTCGCTCTGGGCGGTCACCCTCGCCACGCTGAAGAAAGATATTCGCCTGGAGTGGCGCTCCAAAGACGCGCTCAACTCGATGCTGTTTTTTTCTCTGCTGGTGGTGGTGATTTTTGCCTTCGCCTTCGATCCCCTGGCCGAAGAATCGCGGCACATCGCCGGCGGACTGATCTGGGTGGCGTTTCTTTTCGCGGCGGTGGTGGCGCTCAACCAGACGTGGGCGCGCGAGTTGCGCAATCAGGTGCTCGATGCCTATCGCGTTTCTCCAGCTCCTGCGAATGCGTTGTTTCTGGCCAAGGCGCTGGGCAATTTCCTTTTTGTCAGCGTGCTGGAAGCGCTGATGGCGCCCCTGTTCGTCGTTTTCTATAACCTGCACGTACTGGGACCGGCTTGGCAGTTGATTCCCATCGCGATTCTGGGCACGTGGGCGCTGGTGGTCAACGGCACGTTTTTCGCTGCCATGTCGCTGCGCACGCGCAGCCGCGAGATCATGCTCCCGCTGCTGCTGTTTCCCATCTCCATTCCCGCTGTCCTTGGAATGGTGGCGGGCACGACCGCAGTGCTCACCGGAGACAATCCGGCACACTTCTACATCGTGTTGCTTCTCACCTACGATGTGGTGTTTACTACAGCTTGCCTGGCGCTGTTTGAGATGATTCTGCACGCTGAATGACCCGAAAATGAAGCGGCTCTTCCCCATCCTGTCGGTGCTTACTGCGGCTCTGCTGGCCTACGCTCTGTATCTGGCGCTGGTGGTCGCTCCCACCGACGCCCTGCAGGGCGATGTGTACCGCATCATTTACTATCACGTGCCCTCGGCCTGGACGGCGTTTCTGCTGTTCTTTATCAATTTCATCGCCTCGGTGCAGTACCTGGCTAACGCGAAGCCGTCCTCGAAAACGGCAGCGAAATGGATTGTTCTTGCCATCGGGATTCTCGGCGTCATCGCGAGTTTTCTCCCGCCAGTGCAGCGACTGTTACCGGCCGGCATGCACCCCAGCGCAGTGGCCACGACCGTGCTCGCGATTCCGGCTTTCTATTTCTTGATCGGAAAATATTTTCCCGGCGAGCGGCTTGACGTGCTGGCGGTGACCAGCGCCGAAGTGGGCGTGGTTTTTTGCACCATCGTGCTGGTGACCGGACCGATCTGGGCGCGGCCGGTGTGGGGCATCTGGTGGGCGCCGGGGGATATCCGTCTGACCTCGACCTTAGTGCTGTGGCTCATTTATGTGAGTTATCTGGTGCTGCGGCGTTTCTCCAGCAGCGCGCAGACGCAGATGCTGGCCGCCGCGCTGGCCGTCTTTGGGGCGCTCGATGTGCCGCTGGTGTATTTTTCCATCTGGTTTTTCCGCACTCAGCACCCGCAGCCGGTAATCGGCGGCGGCGGTTCGATGGATCCGCGCATGCTGCACGTGCTGCTCATCAGCTGGATGGCGTTTCTTTGTTTTGCATTTCTGGTCTGCTGGTCGCGCTTCCGCTTGGAACTGCTGCACCGCGAAGTGGAAGAAGGTCACGCCATGGAATCCCTGGCCGGCGGCGCAGTGGCCGCCAAGGGCAGCCTCCCTCTGAATCGGAGCCCGCAATGAACGCCATCAAGTTCCTGTTCGCCGCCTACATCGTCACGTGGCTGATTCACGCAGCTTATCTGGGGAGCCTGGTGCGCCGCTTCAGCCGCCTGCGGCAACAGTTGAAGGAACTGGGCAAGAAGTAGGCAAGAAGTAGACACCTACACGCTTGTCATCCTGAGTGGCGTTCTTGGCCGCGAAGAGCTTGCCCCGAGCGAAGCCGAGGGGACCTGTGCAACCTGCGGGCGCCGGCGAAACGGCGGGTGGAAACCTGGGAACCTAAACTAGTTCAGAAATTGGGGTACGTCCCGTCTGTCCCCGGTTTTTTGTCCCCCGGTTTTTCCTCTCCGGTTTTTCCTCCACGCTAGTGGTTCGGCTTGCGCTGTTCTAACAGACGCGCGCCTTCTTGGTACTTGCTGGCCGGTATGAGAACCCCTCCGTTTTCGAGACAAACCAGAGGAACGAGTGCGCTTCCAATCCACACCTTGTTCTCTCTGGTCTTCTCTGCGTCGATTTTCAACTGATCCGTGGGCAGTGAACCTTTGTCGCCATACGGAACAAACTCGCCCTCGTATTCTGCGTTGCCATCAACATCACTGAGCTTGCAACGATTGTGCCCAGCATCTTCCCAGCAGGAGAGCCACCAACCTCGCCTAGGTCCTGGAAAGCCCACGTGAGGAGCCCATAGGAACACTGCATTAGCAGCAACTCCTTTCGGGCGGCTCGGTACTCTTCCAGACCACCAATAAGCGCCGACAAGTCCAGCTATCAGGAGAGCCATCAGCGCCGCAACCGTGTAGACCACTTTTTCAAACGACGTCATGCGTGGTGACGCTTTCTCGGGGAAACCTGGGGGAAACCAGGGGACAGACGGGTGGAGTGCACCCCTGAGGTGAGACAAAGAAACTGGGGACAGTTATTTTTGCGCAAGAGATTGTAAACCGGGGAGTGGGGTGTGGGGCGAGGGGGCGGTTAGCTCCCTC
>Ga0209517_10001479_pt1 | contig 35347 bp, 24 predicted proteins | sample PeaSoiMetSII2010_FD_187695 | JGI IMG/M metagenome (GOLD analysis project Ga0209517, IMG submission 187695) | Peat soil microbial communities from Weissenstadt, Germany - SII-2010 (SPAdes) (version 2) | ecosystem: Environmental > Terrestrial > Soil > Wetlands > Peat | place: Germany... | reverse complement strand
ATTTCGCAAGACTCATGTCGTGCGGGACGGGCATCTGGTGGAGATTCCCGATGGCTTCACCTTGCTCGCCCCCACGCGATTCCTGCCCGTCTTTCGAAGCCCGCTATTCAGTGTGCGCGGTAAGCTGCGGATGGCATTGGAGCCGCTGATTCCGGCTCGCCGCGGCGGCGGTGACGAAAGTCTCGCCTCGTTCGTAACTCGCCGTGTGGGACGCGAGGTGCTGGAGCGCGTGGCGCAGCCGCTGATGGCCGGCATCCACACGGCCGATCCCAATTCGCTCAGTCTTGAAGCGACGATGCCCAGGTTCCTCGAAATGGAACGCCGCCACGGCAGCCTCTTCAGAGGGCTAAGGGCAGTAGCTCAACCGGCCGGGGCCAATGGCACCAGTGGTGCGCGATACGGGCTGTTTGTGAGTTTTCGCCACGGGATGCGGACGCTGGTCGACGCACTGGCGGCGCGGTTGGACGGATGCGTGCGGCTCGGCGCCGATATCATCGCGCTGGCCCCCATCGACGGCGGCAAGCGATGGCGGCTGGTCCTCGCGGACAATTCCGCCTTCGAAGCCGAGGCGGTGTTGCTCGCGGCGCCGGCGTTCGGAGCGGCCCGGCTGCTCGAAGGATGCGCCCCCGGCCTCGCCCACCTTCTCGCTGATATCAGGTACTCATCGGTTGCTACGGTCAACCTTGCGTATCGGACCAGCGATTGTCCGCACCTGCCGGAAAGTTTCGGCTTCGTCGTACCGGCGATCGAGCGGCGGAAAATAATCGCCGCTACATTCTCGAGCACAAAGTTCGAGGGACGTGCGCCGGAAGGTGCAGTCCTGATGCGCGCGTTTCTCGGCGGCGCCCTTCACGAGCAAATGATGGAGCTGAACGAGGAGGCGATGGTCGCTGCGGTGCGGGAAGAGTTCAGCGCGCTGCTCGGACTGAACGCAGACCCGATCCTTACGCGCGTGCGGCGATGGGCGAACGCGATGCCGCAATACTCGGTCGGCCATCTAGAGCGCGTGACCCGAATCGAGCGCGAGGTTCTTGAGCTTCCAAACCTGATGCTCGCGGGCGCAGCCTATCGCGGCGTTGGGGTCCCGGATTGCGTCCACAGCGGCGAGCAGGCTGCTCAAGCCCTTTTCGAACGGCTGACGGAAGACCGCGTCTGTTCATCCGTCTGATGTATCGCCCGGACGCGGAACGGCCTACATATCGGCGACTCCGCCATCGCAGTCCATAGACGCCATCGGATTCAATCCCGCAGCTCGCTGGCCCCAAAGGATACAACTCCGTTCACGCGGCTATCGTCACTTCGCGCGCCAGAGACGACGCTTGGCCGCAGAGTCGAAATTGGCACGCTAAGTGCGTGGGCATCGCTTACGATCTCGCGGACGGGAGATGTTTATGCCGGATGCGATTTATGACGCAGTGATCATCGGCGCCGGCCACAACGGGATGGCATTGGGCGCCTATCTGGCGAAGACCGGATGGAAGGTCGCGGTCTTTGAGAAGCGCGGGGAAGAAGGTGGTGGCCTCTGCACAGAGGAGCTGACTCGCCCCGGCTTCCTGCACAACGTCCATGCCAACTATCACACCCTGGTCGGCATTTGCCCGGTTTACGACGACCTCGAACTAGTGACCCGTCACGGGCTGCGCTACGTGCAGCCTCCGGTCCAGATGGCCAGCGTCTTTCAGGATGGCACTGCGCTCACGGTTCACACGGATCTGGAGAAAACCTGCGCCTCGATGGCGCGGTTCTCGCGCAAGGACGCCGAGACATTTCACCGGCTTTACGAAGAGACTCGCGGATACCGCGACCTGATCCTGCGCACCCTGATGTATTCACCGCCGCTCTCGATGCGTGACATCACCAAGGCCTTGGTGACCTGGGGCGTGGAGGAGAAGAGCCAGTTCCTGAGCGTGCACTTGAGGCATCAGTCGATCAACGAGTTCCTCGATCATCATTTCGAGAATGACAAGATCAAGGCGCATCTCGCCTTTCATGCGACGCTGGCCGGCTACGCGATCGATCGTAAAGGGCTCGCCATTTCATATCCGCTGCTGCTCAGCAAGATCGATAACTGGCACGTATGCGTTGGCGGATCGCACGCGCTGGCGCACTCCCTTTGGGAAGCGCTGGCGCACGCCGGTGGCCGCGTCTTCCTGAAGCACGGCGTCGATCGAATTCTGATGGAGGGCGGCAAGGCGGTCGGCGTCAGGCTGGAAGACGGCAGCGTCGTCCGCGCGCGGCATCTGGTCGCCAGTTCAATCAGTCTCGAGCAGACCTTCTTGGAGATGGTCGGGCGCGAAAACTTGCCCTCGCCGTTGGCCAAGGAAGTCGGTGAATTTCCGCATATGGACTCGACCTTCTTCAGCGTGCATCTCGCGATGACCGAGTTGCCCGCATACCGCGCCGCAGACTTCGACCCCGACGTGAACAAGGCGTGGGTGATCAACGTCGGCTACGAGAATCCGGCTCAAATCACTCAGGACTGGCGCGACTTGCGCAAAGGGATGCTGCTCGATCCCAAACCCAACTGCGCAGTCAATTCGCTATACGATCCCGACGATGCGCCGCAGGGTTGCTACACCGGTCTGCTCAGGCAGCTCGCGCCGTTCAAACTCGCCGACGGAGGTCCCGAGGCGTGGGACAGGGTAGCCCGCGAGTACGGCCAGCGTTGTATCGACGCCTGGGCGAAAGTGGCTCCCAACATGACCGGCCGCGCATTCCTGGAGTGGGCTACCTATACGCCGCTGGACATCGTACGCAGGATGCCGAACATGGTTCAGGCCGACTGGATCGGAGGCCTGATCGATCTCGACAACCTGCTCGACCGGCGGCCGGGCCCGGTTCTCTGTGACTATCGCACGCCGATCGGGAATCTCTACATGTGCGGCGCCACGCAGCATCCGCACGGCTTCGTGACCTTCGCGCCGGCCTACAACGCGCTCGAAGTGATCGCCGAAGACCACAAGCTCGAACGCTGGTGGACATGAGATCGGCAAAAGAAACCCAGAGTATCGAAGTTCGCCTGGTAGGAGGAGCGACCAGCGGCCTCGCCTCGATCCTGCAGCAATATCTCGAGCAGCAACTGGCCGAATCAGGCGACCGGCGCGCGCGCGCGGCCCGGATCAGAGGCCGGCTTGCGCTGACCGCGACCGACTACGGCGTCGCGGTGACCGTGGACTTCGGCCACGGAGAGATTGCCATCCGCGACGGTGCACTGGAGCCATTCGATGCGAGCATCGCGGGACCTTACGCGGCCCTGACCGAGCTCATCCAGGGCCACACCAATCCGCTGGTCGAGCATCTTCGCGGGCGTCTCAAGGTCAGCTCGAAGTGGCGCAACCTGTTTCTTCCACTTCGCCTCCACAAGCTGATGCGGCTGGGTCCCGAGCAAGCGCTGTGACGGAGGGTCAGTATGTCTGACGAAACTTATGATGCGGTGATCATTGGAGCCGGCCACAACGGCCTATGCCTGGCTGCCTATCTGGCGCGCGCGGGCCTGAAGGTCGGGATCTTCGAGCGGCGGCATGACGAAGGCGGTGGCGCTCATACCGATGAGGCTACGACGCCCGGCTTCTGGCACAACCTCCATGCCCAGTACATGGAGTTCATCGACTACATGCCCTTCTACCACGACTTCGACCTGCTCGGCTTCGGTGCCCGGATGATCAAGCCCGACGCGCAAGTCGGGATCACTTTCGCGGACGGGCGAAGTCCATTGGTCATCTATCGTCCCGAATTGGCCGACAAGACCTACCAGAGCATCGCCCGCTACTCGAAGCATGACGCCGAGACCTTCACCGCTATTCGCCGCACGGTAATGGAGAACGACCGCTATCTGGCTGCGATGCTCTACACGCCGCCGCCTGACGAGTCGCGGGGCGAAGTGTTCGACCCAACCGTGGCGGGCAAGATCCTCCAGCTTTGGATCGACTTGGGCTTAAAACCGCAGGAAATGAACAAGACTCCGAAGGTGCTGATCGACCAGCTATTCGAGTCGACCGAGCTGCGCGCCACGCTCTATCGCCAGTGCATCGAATGGGGGGCCAACCTGCACTCGGGCAACGGCTTCGGATTCGTGATGTCGGTCATCTGGCTGTGCGGAATCCACTATCTGTCCGTGGGTGGAACGCACATCCTCGCGCACGCGATGGCGAGCGCTGCGCTGGCCGAAGGCGCCGCCCTTCGCTACACGAGCCCGGTCGTCGGAATACTCACTGCAAACGGACGCGCCACCGGCGTTCGGCTCAAGGACGGGCGCACGATCGAGGCGCGCAAGCTGGTGGCGTCCAACGCCGATCCCAAGACCACCTTCATCGACCTGCTCGGGTGGGATCGCCTGTCGCTGTTTCGCAAGGAGCGGATGGCGAACTGGCGCTTCGGTCCCGAGCATGTTCTGGGAACGCCTTCGTTCGCTATCCGCAAACCTCCGGACTACAAATCGGCGCGGCACAATCCCGATATCAATAAGTGCTTTTACACCATCGTGGGCTTCGAGAACCATGAGCAGGTCTCCGAGTACATCCTGCAAGCCTACGGCGGCCAAATTCCTGAACGTCCCGGCGCCGGCACCTGGGTGAACTCATTGTGGGATCACACGCAGGCACCCGAGGGTCTTCACTCGATGAACGGATGGTTCTTCTTCCCGAAAGCTTCATGCTTGAGCTCGGCGGAGTGGGACGAGGTGCGTAGCGAATACAACGGCCGTTTCCTCGACCTTTGGGCCAAGTACGCGCCGAACATGACGCGGGAAAACGTCATCGCCGACAAGCTCTACGTCGCCTTCGACATGGAGCGCCGAATGGCGATGCCGGAGGGCGACTTTTCACACGGCCGCCTTGGCAATATGAGTTTCGGCATGCCTCGAAATTTTATCTTCCGCACCGAGATCGACGGCCTGTACATGTGTGGTGCCTCGGCCGGAGGCGGCGGCATCAGCGCGGCCGGCGGTTACAACGCCTTCAAGGTCATCGCCCAGGATTACAATTTGCCAAAGATCTGGCAGAAGCACGATCGCATCTACTGAGGAGAGACACGACATGCCCGCAATCTATAGCGAACAGTGGTACGACGCGCTCAAGGACCTCATCAATCGGAGCAAGGACGTCGAGAAGAACGCGCCTCGGGGCACATACAATGTGCTGGCGGAAATCAGGGGAGACAGCCGCTCGCTCTATTTGCCGCCCGATGACGATCGATTCTTCGTCATCCTGTTCGAGGAAGGCAAGTGCCGTAGCTACCAGCAGGTCTCGGCCCAACCGCCGCGGAAAGGATTTAACTTCATCTTCGAACTGCCCGCCTCGGTGTTCGAGGGGATCGCGGCCGGCTACATAGACCTGATCGACGCCGGTCTCAAGGGTGCAATCAAGGTCACGGGTGATATGCGTATTCTGATCAGACACGCGGAACTCGTGAACGCCCTCTATCGAATCTATGCGAAAGAGGTCGAGACGGTCTGGCCCAAGGGCAAGCCGGCCGCGACGGCAATCAGCTCGGTGCCTCAGGCGGGAGCGTAGATGATGGCGACGCCAACGGGAATGGCTCGAAGAGGGTCATCGTGTAACCGAACGCGCCAGACTTTTCGACAAGCATGAAACTGGTTCAATGATCACAGAACACCTAAGCGTGACTTGTGCCTGTGGCACAAAGGATGCACACCAGACCGTCTTCAACGCAGACGGCATCGGTCTCGATCGGAGCACGACAGTTGAGTAGTTGGCAATTATTTTGAAGAGCCGGCTCGGAGCAACGGCAGAAAGGTCTCAGCGGAATACGAGGTCTCTATGAGTACACGACAGCTCGCGATGGTCATCAACCTCGACAAGTGCATCGGATGTCAGACCTGCACGGTGGCTTGTAGCACCCACCGGCTAGCTCATCCCGGCACCGAGATGCTCCGCTACATATGGTGCGAGACCAAACCCGGTCAGGGCTGGCCCAAGGGCTGGATGGACATGGGCCGCAAGGTTCCGGACCGGGTGCGTGACTACGGCGGAACCTGGACATTCAATTGGGAGGAGGTCTATTCCTCACCGGTCGGGACCAAGTATCTCCATCCGATCGCAAAGGAAAACGCCCAGCCGGTCAAGTGGGGGCCGATCTGGGAAGAAGACCAGGGCGGCGGCGAATGGCCCAATGGTTACTTCTTCTACATGCCGCGCATGTGCAATCACTGCTCGAATCCTCCGTGCGTCACGGCCTGCCAGGACCACTTCGCCAAGGGCGGCGGAATGCCTTCGAGTCAGGGCCATGTGTCCTCTGCGATGCGAAAGCGGGAGGAGGACGGGGTCGTAGTTATCAATGAGCGATCATGCGACGAGTGCGCAGTCTGCTCGGCGGCCTGCCCTTACAAGATTCCGATCCAGAACCTGAAGACCAACGCCTTCGAGATGTGCGACTTCTGCATATCGCGCGTAGAGCACGAGTACGCGCCGGTCTGTGCGAAGAGCTGTCCGGCCCGTGCCATGTACTTCGGTTATCTTGACGACGAAGAGAGCTTCACTTCCAAGCTGGTCAAACAGTACAAGGTCGCTCTTCCTCTTCGGCCCGACTTCGGTACTGAGCCGAACGTCTATTATATCCCGCCATTTATCCGGCCGACTCAGTTAGACACAGGCAACAAGCCCACCGACCGGCCCGACATTCCGACCGAGCTGCTTCGCACCTACTTCGGGCCTCAAGTTGACGGAGCGCTTGCCACCCTGAAAGAGCATCGCGAAAAGGCCGTGCGCGGCGAGCAGTCGGAACTGATGGATCTGTTGATTATCTACAAGTGGGCCGATGCCTTCGCACCGCTGAAGGTCGAAGCCCCGACCGAGTCTATTGGTTAGCTACGTAGCTTCAGATCGAGGGACGAAGTCGATGGCAAAGCGCACCGCAGAAGAAGATCCGGCGACCAAGTCGGCGCTGGTTGAATCGAAGCAGGACTATTGGCAATGGGACCGCTGCCGTTGGGGCACCCATCGTGTGAATTGCTATCCGGGAAGTTGCCCGTTCAGGGTGTATGCAAAGGATGGCAAGGTCATACGCGAGGAAATCTCCTGTACCTATCCGGAATTCACCGACGCCGAGTTCCGGGTGCCGGACTATAATCCGCGCGGCTGCCAGAAAGGCTACCAGCACTCGCGCTCGATGTACGGTCCGGACCGGCTGCTCTACCCGATGAAGCGCAAAGGCGAGCGCGGCAGCGGACAATGGGAGAGGATCGGCTGGGAGCAGGCCTACGACGAGATCGGCGAGAAGCTGGCCGAAATCATTCAGAAGCACGGATCCCAGTCGATCGTTGACGACCACGGCACCAACGGCGCCGGCGTGCTTCGCGGAGGCGGTGAAGGCGCCGCTACCGGATTCGCCGCGCGAGTTGGCGCAGTCAGTCTCGACCTCAACTTCGTGATCGGCGATTTCAATCCCGGTCAGTATCTCACCTTTGGACAGTTTCAGCACGACCCGGGAATTGAGACCTGGTTCCTGTCCGACACGCTGATACTTCTCTCGAATCCAGTCTACGGTAATATTCCCGATATCCATTACATACTCGAGGCCCGTTATCGCGGCGCAAAAGTGGTGGCGATCGCGCCCGACAAGAACGCCACGGCGCAGTTCGCCGACATGTGGCTGCCGGTCAACTGGTCCGCCGACCCGGCGCTCTGGCTCGGTGTCTGCCGCATCCTGATCGAGAAAGGATGGGTCGATACCGAGTTCATGAAGGAGCAGACCGACTTGCCGGCGCTCGTCCGCGCCGACAACGGCCAGTTCCTGCGCGAGTCAGACTTGCGCGAGGGTGGCGACGCCGAGCAGTTCTACGCGATCGATAGCGCCACCGGACGGCCCGAGCCGCTGCCCAAAGGCACCCTGCAGGCTTCCTGCGACTATGCACTTGAAGGAACCTGGAAGGTCGATCTGAAGGATCGCAAGCAGGTCGAAGTTACTACTGTTTTCGCGCTGCTCAAGAAGCGAGTTGCCGAATACACACCGGAAAAGGTCCACGAGCTGGCGGGCGTGCATCCGGCCGACGTCGAGCGGCTGGCGGAGTTGTGCAAGCCGCCACGCAAAGTCTTCGTCTTTGTCAATTGGAACGCCGGCAAGCTCTATCACGGCGACCTGTTGGAGCGTTCCTACTGCTACATGCTCGGTCTGACCGGCAACGTCGGCAAGCCTGGAACCGGAACCCGGGGATGGTCCGCCGGCGCCGAGTACATCGCCGGCTCCGCGACTGTGGGAAGCATGCCGCAAGAGGTGCTCGAGAGCACTAAACCCATGGTTCACGTGCTCAACATGAGCCAGAAGATCCAGGAAGACTACAAGACGCAGTTCAAGATGGATCCGACGATGCCGCCGATGGAGGCGGCGCTCGGCGTGATGCGCGAGGGCCTCAGGATGAGCGGCGTGCTCGCGCCGCCGGTGTGGTTCTGGTACCACCACGCCGGCTACAAGGAGGTCTGGGAAAAGTTCCTTCAGGATCCCAACGCTCCAAAGACGATCACCGAATATGCCGAACAGGCAAGAGCCAACGGCTGGACGCGCGGTTTCGAACGCCCCGCAAAGGGCATCACTCCCAGGGCGCTGATGGTCTCGGGCTCCAACCCACTGCGACGCCATCGCGGTGGAATGAACACTTACCTCACGACCTTGTGGCCCAAGCTTGAGTTGATAGTGGTGCTCGATCCGCGCTGGAGCACTACCGGGCTCTATGCCGACTATGTGCTGCCGGCAGCTTCTTTCTATGAGTACGCGGATTCCAAGTACTCCACGCCGGGCACGCGCTTCAGCACTTTCACCGACCAGACCGTGCCGATGCTGGGCGACTCGAAGACCGATCGCATGATCACATTGGGACTCCTACGGCGCGTCGCCATCCACCTCAAGAAACTGGGAATCAGCAAGTACAAGGTGGACGACCGCGAGATCGATGTGGAGACGATGTACTGGCGCACCACGTTTGGTAACCGTTACGGCGAAACCACCGAGGACGAGGAGAGGCTGGTAAACGACACCTACCAGGCGCTGGGAGAGGTCGGCTGGTTTGCAAGCCTCGACGGCGAGGAGCTCGATCTCGAAAACCTGCGCAAGAACGGCAAGGCCTGGCTCACCGGCCGCCCCACCTGGCACGCCACCGTCGCTCAAAATGCGGACATGATACAGGGCGACGTGTTCTGGTGCTTCCGCGACCAGCTCGAGAAGAAGGTGCCCTACGCGACCACCACGCGGCGGATGGAGTTCTACCTGGACCATCCGTGGTTCATCGAGGCCAACGAGCACCTGGTCTGCTACAAAGCGCCGCCCAACATCGGCGGGGCCCAGCCGCTTCGCCTGACCAGCGGGCATCTGCGCTGGAGCATCCACTCGAACTGGGTGGTCGCGGATGAGATGTTGAAGCTGCATCGCGGGGAGCCGTTTGCCTTCATCAACGATTCAGTGGCGAAGCAAAAGGCTATTGCCGACAACGACTATATTCGCGTCTACAATGACTACGGCTCGTTTATCGTAAGAGCGAAACTCAGTCCCTGCACCAGGCCCGATCAGCTCGTCATCTATCACGCCTGGGAGCCGTACCAGTATCCGAACTGGATGCCGTATGACGGTCTGCTCCCTGGTCCGCCCAAGGGACTGCATTTTGCGGGTGGCTATCGGCCGTACGAGTACACGTTGTGGAACTGGTCGCCCTCGCAGTCGGATCGCCAAACGAATATCGACTTCGAGAAATCTGAATTCCGCGGATGACCGCTGGAGGCGCGAAAATGGCGAACTCAGGTGAGACCGGACGTGACGATGCGGCCGGGGTAGCTGTGCCGGATCAATCGGATAGCTACTGGCAGTGGGAAAGCTGCAAGTGGGGCACTCACCGGGTGAACTGCTACCCCGGAAGTTGTCCATTCAAGGTCTACGCGAAGGATGGCAAGGTAATCCGGGAAGAGATCTCGTGCACCTATCCGGAGTTCGACGATCCCGACAACCGGGTGCCCGACTACAATCCGCGCGGCTGCCAGAAGGGATATCAACACTCCCGCTCGATGTACGGGCCCGATCGTGTCCTTTATCCGATGAAGCGGGCTGGCGAGCGCGGCTCCGGCAAATGGGAGCGCGTACCGTGGGAGCAGGTCTTTGACGAAATCGGCGGCAAGCTCGCCGGCATCATCCAGAAGTACGGACCCAAGGCGCTGATCGACGATCACGCCGCCAACGGGCTCGGAGTGTTCCGGGGCGCCGCCGAGGGTTCGACCACGGGCATCACCGCGCTGCTCGGTGGCAAGAGCTTCGACCTCGACTTCGTGACTGGTGATTTCAAGGTCGGGCAGTGGCTGACGTTCGGTGAAATGCACCATGCGCCGGGGATCGAGAGCTGGTTTCTACCCGACACGATCATCCTGATGTCGAACCCGGTATATGCGAACATCCCGGACATCCACTACCTGCTGGAAGCACGCTATCGTGGCGCCAAGATCATCGCGGTCTGCCCCGACAAGAACCCCTCGGCCCAGTTCGCGGACATCTGGATTCCGATCAACTGGTCGGCCGATCCGGCGCTCTGGCTCGGCGTAAGCCGCATCCTGATCGAGAACGGCTGGATCGACCGCGACTTCGTGGCTGAACAGACCGACTGTCCGGTCCTCATCCGAGCCGACGACGGCAGATTCTTGCGCGAGGCCGACCTGCGCGAGGGCGGCGACGCCGAACAGTTCTATGTAATCGCCAGTTCAACCGGCGAACTGGAACCGCTGCCCAAAGGAACGCTGGAACGCACCTGCGACTACGCTTTGGAAGCGCACCGCAAGGTGCGGCTGAAAAGCGGAACTGAAGTCGAGGTCACAACCGTCTTCAACCTGCTGAAGGCGCGGCTCGAGGAGTACACGCCGGAGAAGGTTCATCAAATCTCCGGCGTTCATCCGGACACGTTGCGCCAGGTGGCGGAGCTTTGCCGGCCGCCGCGCAAGGTCTTCGGATTCATGAACTTCATCGCGGGTAAGCTGTATCACGGAGATTTGCTCGAGCGCTCCTACTGCTACGTCCTTGCGCTGACGGGCAATGTCGGCAAGCCCGGGACCGGAACGCAGGGTTGGTCGCCGGGTACCGAGGCGGCAGCCTCGATGGCGTCGATGAGCGGAATGCCGAAGCAGGTGATGGAAGAGTCGGACCCCATCGCCGCCGCCGCGACCCTCTCCCAGTTGATGCAGGAGGACTACAAGACCCGTTTCAAAATGGACCCGACGATGCCGCCGGTAGAGGCCGCCAACGGGGCGACTCACGAGGGCTTGAAGATGGCCGAGGTTCTCGAGCCGGGAGTCTTCTTCTGGTATCGGCAGTGCGGCTACAAGGAAGTCTGGGATAAGTATCTCGAAGATCCTAACGCCAAGAGGAAGATCAGCGAGTACGCGGACGACGCGACCAAACAGGGCTGGTGGGACGGGTTTGACCACAAGGAGGAGCCCAAGGCGATGCTGGTCTCCGGCTCAAATCCGCTGCGGCGTCAGCGCGGCGGCATGAATACCTATTTCAAGACACTGTGGCCCAAGCTCGAACTAATCGTCGTGTTCGATCCGCGCTGGAGCACTACGGGCCTGTATGCGGACTACGTACTGCCATCGGCCTCGTACTATGAATACGCCGATACCAAGTATTCTACCCCGGACACGCGGCTGCTTTGCTTCACCGATCAGTCGGTGCCGATGCTTGGGGAGTCGCGGTCGGATCGCTCGATTGCGCTGGGCGTGTTGCGCGCCACGGCGAAACACCTCAAGGCGCTAGGGATCGAGAAATATGCTGCGGGAAAGCGCGAGATCATCGTGGATGACCTCTATTGGAGGGCCACCTACGGCAACCGCTACGGTGAAAGCAACGCGGAAGAGGAGCATCTGGTAGACGACTGCCTGCACGCGCTGGGAGAGCAGGGATGGCTGACCAGCCTCGATGGCGAGGAACTGAACCTCGCGAACATGCGCAAGAACGGCAAGGCATGGTTGAGCGGACGGCCGCCGTGGCACGGGATGGTCTGTCAAAGCGCGGACATGGTTCCAGGCCACGTCCACACCCCGTTAAGTGACCATGTCGACAGAAAGGTGCCCTACGCGACGACGACCCGTCGCATAGAGCTCTACATCGACCATCCATACTTCATCGAGGCTGACGAGCATCTGGTTCGCTACAAGGTGCCGCCGAATATTGGCGGACGCCAGGGACTGAGGCTTACCAGTGGTCACGTGCGATGGAGTATCCACGCGAACTGGCACACTTCAGAGGAAATGCTGAAGCTGCATCGCGGCGAGCCGTTCGCGTTTATCAACGACACCATCGCGAGACAAAAGGGCGTCGTCGATAACGACTTCATTCATGTGTTCAACGATTACGGCGAGTTCCTGGTAAGGGCCAAGCTGAGCGCGTGCGTCAGGCCGGACCAGTTGGTCATCTATCACGCCTGGGAGCCCTACCAGTATCCGAACGGAATGCCCTATGACGGTCTGCTGCCGGGTCCGCCCAAGGGGATACATTTCGCCGGCGGCTACCGGCACTTTGAGTACACTCTCTTTAGCTGGGCTCCGTCCCAGAGTGACCGGCAGACCAACATCGACTTCCAGAAAGCCGAGTTCCAGGCCTAGGTATGTCGAAGGTCGGCGGCGCGCTTCCGTCCTGGTACTGGCCGCCAGGCGTACCGCGCCGCGTGCCGGTTGCGCAGCAGCCGCTGGACAGATTGCTGCGTCAGCGATTCACGAAGGTCAAGGATAGTCCGGCACTCGTGTCGACCGCCCGGACGATCAGCTACGGCGAGTTGCTGGCGCGCGTCCAGGAAATCGCCGGCGGGCTTCAGGCGCTGAAGCTCGCGGGCTCGATTGCCATCGGCGAGACCGACGCGCTCGAGGGCTTGACGCTGCTGTTGGGCGGTCTGTTCGCCGGCCGGCCGGTGTTCCTTTCCGATCAGTCGACCGATTCGGAAGTGATCAGATCTCAGCTCGCGGAGGCCAAGGCGTCGATTGTTCTCACTTCGGGCCAAGCGGGAAAGCAGTTCGAAGGCGCCGGCATCCAGACCGTTCACAAAGAGCAACTGCAAGGAACCTACAGCGAAACCGGCGGCGCCAAGCGCGCAACCGAAGCCGCGGTCCTCCTCCCTTCAGGACGAGGTATCGTAGTTCACTCTCACTTTTCGCTGTCCGCGATGTCGGCTTCGCTCGCGGCATTCATCATAAAGCTGCGCGAGCTTCCCTTCCTGTGCACGGAGCCGAATGTCGGGTCGTGGGAAACGCTGGCGGCGGTGACCCTGGCTCTGCTCCATGGGATGCCGATCGCTTTTGCTACGCCGGAGGAACTCAAGACGGGCGCCGCTCTCTCCGGGGCCGAGAGCGCGTACGTGATCCTCAACCGTCGCGATGCCGACGCGATCTTGCGCGAAGGCCGCACTCCGCGCGCGATCTCCGAGGCGTCCTACCTGTTTGTCTCGATGGGACCGTTTGCGCCGAAATGGCGGCGCAAGTTCGAGAAACTCGTCGGCCGGCCGATCTTCCCGCTGTGGGGATTGCCGGAGCTGGGACCGGTCGTGGCGTCGCACCCGACCTGGATGCCGCTCTACGGTCACGGCTTTCCGCTGGTAAATGTCTCGCTGGTTCCAATCGACCCCGGTACCGGCAAGGTCTCGATCGTGCCATGGGAGCTGCTGGAGGAGGCAGAGGTGGGCGTCGAGGCGCTGTCAGTGATGGCCGGATATACCGAAAGCGCGCGTAATGCTTCCGTGCGATCCGGCACCGCCTTGAGGACCTACGAAATCGCCAGCATGGATCACGTCGGTGTAGTAGTGCTGCGCGGTCCGGCGGCACGCGGCCAGGAGGCGGCCAGTGCGAACTGAAAAGGCCCGTCTCATCTTCGACGTACCCGACGGCCGTTTGTGCTTCGCGGACGGAGACCTCGACACTTGGGCCGAGCACCTGACCTGGTGTTATCGCCTGATGGGTGTCGAGGAGGGCGCCACGATCGCGGTCCAGGACTTCGGCAGCAGTCCGCTCTCGTTTCTCGGTTCGGCCCTGCTGATGCCGGGTCTGGAGCGAGGCGTGGCAGAGCGGCTGGGCGGCAGGTTCGTGGGCCTCGACGCTTCTCCGGAACGGGTCACGCTTACGCCGGCCGTGCTCGATCAATTGACGGTGGACGTGCTCGTCGTCCGATCAAGCGTGGCAGATCTTCTGCACGAGATGAGTCAGCGGGCGCATCGTGGCGTTGCGCGCACACCGACCCGCACGATCGTCGCATTCCGCGACGACCAGCCGGCCCCGGCTCGCGTCGCGCCGTGGCGCTATCTGCTGCAAATCGAGTCCGCATTGCTGCTGGCACCGGAATGCTCTTCATGCCGGCGGTTTCATCTGCGCGCGGGATTCTACGCACTCCGAGAAGGCGTCGTTCGAAACTCGCGGCTCCGTTCGGCGCGTCCCTACCGATTGCAAGGTGCCGAGGAGCTTGAACCCGGCCGATGCTCGGCCGGGCCCGACGATTGGTACATCCGCTACCCGGGCTGGGCGGCAGCATAAGGTCCCTGATGCAACCGTGTGCCGCATATCAGTCCTCGGGCCCGATCGAATCGTGGCCCGATAACAGCCTCAGAGCGTGGCAATTGGAGCGGTTGCGCGAAGTGGTCGCGCACGCTCGAGCGCATGTGCCGCTATACAGGCGCCTGTGGGCGCAAGCCGGCGTTGACGAAGCCGCGCTCGGCTCGATGCAAGATCTCGAGCGCTTTCCGATCGTGAAAAAGGAGTATCTGGTCAAGGCCGGCGAGAGCTGGATGAACCCGGGCCAAGGTCCGGTCGGTTTCAGCACTCGCGGCACGTCGGGCGAGCCGCTGCTCGTGTGGCTGAGTCCCGCCGAGCAAGAAGCGTACATCCAGCCGACGATGCGCGGGTTCCGATGGGCCGGCTTCAAGCCCGGCATGACCGCGCTTCTGATGAGTCCGGTATGGCACCGGCTGGCCGCCTGTGAGGTTCACGCGATCCACCGGATGGGAGGGCGCGCGGTCTTCTTCTGGGGCAGCATGGGCGGCGATCACACGGACTCGTTTCTCGAGACGCTGCGCAGGAACCGGCCCGACTTCGTCACGACTACGGCGCCGTTTTTGCTCTCCCTAATCCGGCGAGCGGGAGAGCATTTGCTCCCGCTGCAGAAAATGTTTCGCAGCGTCAATTCGGTTTCCGTCGTCGGCTTGCCGCTGACGCCCTGGCTGCGCGAGTTCCTTCGCGACCGGCTCGAAGTCGGCGACATCTTCGAGCGCGGCGGCACGCAGGAGGGCGCGGCGCTCGACGAATGCGCGATTCACGGCGCGGCGCACGTGCACGAGGACGTCTGCTACCTCGAGGTCATCAACGGCGAAGGCAAACCGGTGGCCGCGGGAACGCGCGGCCAACTCGTCGTGACCAAACTCACCGCCGCCGGAAGCGTCTTCGTACGCTACGGGACCGGCGACTTCGCCGCCTTTCAGCCCGGCGCGTGCGATTGCGGTTGCGGCTTCCGCCGGCTCAAGATTTACGGCCGTCCCGAAAGCAGCGTCGCGGTTGGCGATCGGACCATCGCCGCCTATGACGCGCGCCTGTGCGTCGAGGAAGACCCCGCGCTGGTCGGGCGCAACGTCCTGCTCGTCCGGGACGGCAAGCGGCGGAGCGAAATTCTAACGGTCGCGATCGAAGGCGCGGCGGCGAACGAGCAACAACTTCTCCGCCGCTTTCAAGATCGCCTGGCCGTAGGGCGGGTCGAGCTGATCTGGCTGGGAAGCCTGCGCATCAATTGGGGCTTTCGCCAGGTGTTCGACAGAGGTGAGATTCTTTCGCCCCAGGTCCGCGAGGTTGCCAGATGAAACTCATGCTGCCGACCAACTGGGACCCCGAACTGCTGCCACAAATCGCGCCCGTCCGGCCGGAGTACATTTACGGCAGTCTGCCCACCGAAGCGACCCTGCGTCCGTCCTTCGTCCTCTCGCAGGCCAGCGAAGATGACGTCGCCGCCTACATACGGCAGGCGCACGATCTCGCGATCAAGCTGGTTTACGTGATGAATGCCACCTGCCTTGGCAACCGGGAATTTTCCGAAGAGGGGCGCGGCGAAGTGCTCCAGCGCCTGCAATGGCTGGTCGACGTCGGCGCGGACGCAGTGGTCACCGCCAATCCGTTCGTCATGGAGCTGGTGCGGCAGAACTTTCCCGATCTCGAGTTGCACGTTTCGGTGCTCGCCTCGGTCAACGACCCGCGCAAGGCCCGCTTCTTCGCCGACCTCGGCGCCGCGGTGATCCATCTCGATCCTCAGGTGAACCGCGACTTCCGCCATCTGAAGGCCATCCGCAAGGCGGTCACCTGCACCTTGTCGCTGGTAGTCAACGAAGGCTGCGTACTCAGTTGTCCGATTCGCCAGTACCACTCCAACATGATTTCTCACTCGCGAGAGAGTATCGCAGGCCGTTACTATGTTGACTACTGCTATTACCAATGCTCGCTGCAAAGGACGATCGACCCGGTAGAGTACCTGCGCTCGCCGTGGATACGTCCCGAGGATCTGTCAATTTATGAAGACCTTGGCATCGACCTATTCAAGGTGGCCGGGCGCGAGAAGATGGAGGAAGGGCCGAGTTCGCACACCGACTGGATAGCCGCGGTCGCGAACGCCTACCACTCGCGGCATTGCGACGACGTCGCGCGGCTGCTGGTCGGCACCCAGTCTCCGGAATCGGTGTTCGGTCAAAGCATCGAGCCCGTGCGCGTGAAGATCGCGAGCGCCGCACTGGACGGATTTTTGCGCTTCTTCCAGGACGACCGCTGCGCGCTCGATTGTGACCGATGCGATTACTGCGGACAGTGGGCGAAACGCGCGGTTCGAGTCGACGGAGATACCGCAGAATTGGCGCGGGTCATGGAATCGGACCTGGGGAGGATCCGGGTCGGGAGCTATCGGAGTGGCCGGTGATTACAACTTTGGAGTCGCAGATTCTGATCGGACTGCATATTCTGTTCGCCGCGGTCTTCGTCGGTTCCAATGTGTTTCTGGATTTTCTGCTGACGCCGCGCCTCGACGTGATCCCGCCGGGTCAGGCCGCCCGGCTCGGAGACAAGGTCGGCGTGGACTTCGCGATTCTGAACTGGATCACGCTCGGCGGCCTGCCGCTGACAGCGCTTCTTCTGCTGTGGCGGCTTTCGGCGATCGGCCGCCTCATCACCTGGCAGTTCTACGGCACCGGTTACGGAATCGCGCTGCTTTGCATGATCGTGATCTGGCTCACGCTGGTCGTGAGCGCCGCGATCCTCACCTTCTACTTGCGGCCGCGAGTCTTGATAAAAGTGCCCTTCGATACGACCCGGCAGCAGGTGGAGAGCGCCCGGACGGACGCGATGCTCTATGCGACCTGGATGCAACGGTTCGCTCGCTTCAACGTTATCGTCTCGGTGCTGGCGATCCTGATTGGCGGCTTCCTGCGTTTCGGCGGGTTCCCCTTCTAGCGCCCTTTGAATTGCTGGAACAGCACTAGCATTGGGGATGCGATGAACGATCAAGACCCCGGGGGCGGGATCGAGCGGGAGAGTTGCGTCCCGCTCGTCGATCGTTTCGGCAGAGCCAAGAAGAAGTTGCGGCTGTCGCTTACCGATCGATGCAACTTCAGGTGTGTGTACTGCATGCCCGAAGCGCCGGCATGGAAGCCGAGGAGCGAGCTGCTCTCCTTCGAGGAACTGTACGCGCTGGCCGCACTTTTCGTCACTCGGCTGGGAATCGAGCAGATTCGGCTTACCGGCGGAGAACCGCTCGCGCGGCGCAACGTGGTCAACTTCATTGCGATGCTCGGCCGCTTGCGGCCCGCCGGCTTGAAGAGAGTATCGCTGTCCACCAACGGAGTATTTCTCGGCCGGGAAGCGCGAGCGCTGAGAGATGCCGGCCTCGACGACGTGAACGTAAGTCTCGACTCGCTCTCCCCCGCGCGCTTCTCCGGCCTCACCGGAGGCGGCGACGTCAACCAGGTCTTACGGAGCATCGCACAGGCCCGTGACGCGGGACTTGACGTCAAGGTCAATGCGGTCGTTATTCGCGGCCGAAACGAGAACGACATCGTGCCGCTGACGCTATGGGGCTATGAGCATCGTCTTCCGCTGAGACTTATCGAGTTCATGCCACTCGACGCACGGGGCCTGTGGAGTCCCGACAAAGTGTTTTGTGAGAAGGAGATCATTGCAGCCCTCGCGCGGCATTTCGAGGTCGTCGCCATGCCGCACAGCCGCGAGCCGGCGACTTACTACCTCTTAAACTACACCTACCCGCTCGGGATTATATCAACGGTGTCGAACCCGTTTTGCGCCGATTGCGATCGGATTCGACTGACCGCCGACGGAAGGTTGTTTCCGTGCCTCTTTTCCGCCGCGGGCGTTGACCTCCGAAGCGGACTTGGCGCCGGTCAGGCCTCGGACGCGATCGAACAACTGATCCGTACAGCCGTTTGGAACAAGCCGCGAGGCTTCGTCGATCGGCCTGTCCACACCAGGCCCCCGGTGCGCATGCACGTCCTTGGAGGCTGACGAGATCGTGCGATTAAAGAGCATCCACATCGCGCCTTTTCGACAGCTCACCGATTCGCATCCGCGTGTGGCTCGAATGGAGCCGGGTCTGCAGCCGTTGGCTACACAAAGTCCGTCCGTAGCAGTGCCAATTCCAATGACGAGTGCGGCATGCCGGATGCTTGTCGTAGACCACTATCGGAGGACTTTGCCATGACCTCAAACATCCGCGGGACCCGACCGCCAGGAAGCGCTTCGAGATTGTGCCGCGCAGCATCGCTCTGGACGCTCGTGTTCATTGCGCTCGGTTCGTCGTCCGCGCTCGCGCAAGTGAAACCGGGCGACTCCATCACCGCAAGCAACGCCTACAAAGTACGAAACCTGGTCTCGCCTGGAGTCTATCTGAGGGTCCTGGGCGGGATGTCGATGAAGATCGTGGCCGGCGGGCGAGTCGAGTGGCCTCCACCTTATCGCGAGGCGACCGAAAAATACGCCCCGCAAGTGAGACTCAGCACCGACGGCAGGAGCCTGGTCGGCTACGTAGCCGGCGAACCATTTCCGTTTATCGATCCGAACGATCCCGATGCCGGCACGAAGATAATGTGGAACAACATGTTCCGCCCGACTTCGACCGACGACTATGACGTCAGGGACTTCGCCTGTGTCAGTGAGTATACCGGTCTCAACCAGTTGTATCGCCCGATTGACTACTTCGAGATCGGTCATCTGGCAAACTACAACCTCGTGGGACGGACCGAAGTCGAACCAATCCCGGTCGATCGCGATTTTCTCAACAGTGGGCGCTACGCGCTCACCGCCTTCTATCCGTTTCTGGCACCGGAGCAGGACCGGGGACGCGGCTTCGTACGCTACCGTTACGCGAACCCGGCGAAAAGCGATGACGTTTGGTTTTGGATGCCCGGACAGAGAAAGCTGCGCAGGGTCAACGACGCGTTTCTCGGCACTGCAGCCGGTACGATCACGTGGGGACCCGACAACTTCCAGGGCTTTGCCGCGAAAAACGAGAACTACAATTGGCGCTTCCTGGGCGAGAAAAACATGCTCGCCTGCGTAGAGGCGGCCAATGTACCGGAAGTCACGTGCCGGACCGATGGTGGCGCGAGTGCGTGCCCGGAAAACTGGGAGATTCGGCATCTATACATAGTGCAGGGAGTCGCCCGGCACGACCGGATATCCGAAGAACTCTATAGCCGGCACATTCTGTATGTGGACTCGGAAGCGACACACATCGTCTATCAGGACTTGTACGACCGCAACGGAGAGCTCTGGAAGAATTATGTGCGATGGGCGGCGTACCGCGATCGGCCTGCCCCGGACGCGCGAGTTGCCATATATCCATTCAAGCGCGTGTTTCAGGTCGCGGCCAGTATCCAGGACCTCAAGACAGGGTTTGCGTCAATGTGCTATTCGCCTGCGCCACAGGCAGCCGAGCGAGAATCCTGGTACATCAACATGGGTGCCGTGGACAAGAGCTTCTTCACGACCCAGGCGTTGACGGCGGCGGCGCCGTAGATGCTTTTCGGCCGCGCCATGGAAGTTGTCCCGATGCGAACCTCGATCGGATGCGCGGAGGAGATTCGATGAAAGTCTGTGATACTCAATCGTTTGCGGCAGATGCGCTCGATCGGGCGATCGCCGGAAAGCGTCTTTCGCGAGAACAAGTCCTTGCCCTCTACGAAGTTCCGTGGCCGGAGCTGGCCGCCGCTGCTCATGAGCTTCGCCTCCAGGTGACCGATCCTGAAATAGCCACTTACTCGATTGGGGGCAACATTGACTATACGAATGTCTGCGTCGTGGCCTGCCGGTTTTGCGCTTTCTATCGCGCCGGGCACCAGAAGGGCGCTTTCACTCTCACGTTCGACGAAATTCTTGGCCAGATGGAGGAGATCAGGCGAATCGGCGGCCGCGACGTTCTCATTCAGGGCGGCGTCAATCCCGATCTGCCTTTCGGATGGTATCTCGAACTGTTCCGTCTGCTCAAAGCCGGCTATCCCGAAATTCACGTCGACGCACTCAGTCCGGAGGAGATCCTTGGCCTGGAGAAGCTCACCGGCCGCAACGCAGAAGACATTCTGGCCGATCTGAAGGACGCCGGCATGGATGGAATGCCCGGGGCTTCGGCTGAAATCCTGGTGGATGAAGTGCGCGCGCGTACCGCCCCGACACGGCTTACGGTGCGCAACTGGTTCAGGATCGTAGACGCTGCGCTGGAACTCGGGCTTTTCAACCCATGGGTCAGCATGGTCACCGGCTTCGGCGAGACTCCTGCGCAGCGCGTGGAGCACTTGCTTGCCCTGCGCGAACATCAGGACCTCGCGATGGAGCGCCATGGCAACGGGTTTGCCGCATTCAAAGTGTGGCCGGCCCGGCTCGAACCCACCCGGCTCAACGACAAGATGCCGGCCGCGCCCCCGGACGAGACCTCGCGTGAGTACCTTCGTCACGTTGCCGTGGCGCGCCTGGTCCTGAACAACATCCGCAACCATCGCGCGGTCTGGCGTACCATGGGCTTCGGTGTAGCCCAGGCGGCTCTTCGCGCCGGCGCAAATGATCTTTGCGGGACCGGGTCGATAAACGCGATCAACGCGGCGATGATGGCCACCGGCAAAGGAGTCCAGGACCCGGCGCAACTCCTGATACAGCAAGTGGAAGGCTGCATCAGCGCCGCCGGCTTTGTGCCCGCGCTCCGTGACGTACGCTACAACATTCTGAGCCGCAACGGCGTAGTTGGCACTGCCCTACATGATAGCGCGGCGACATCGGGCGTGGTGGCCAGGCGCAAGAATGAAGAAGCTAACGCGTGAGCAGTTCCTGACCCTACTGGCCTGGAGCGGAGTGAGTCTCCCAGTGGTCATGATGGGGGCAGGCTCGCTCCGATTTCTGGTGCCGAATGTCACGTTCGGTCCCCCTACTGCGATCAAGGTCGGAAGGCCCGAAGACTTTCCTCCAGGGACCCAGGTATTCTTCGGCAAAGACCGGCTGTTCGTCATATCGACCGAGCGCGGCATCAGGGCGATGTCCGCGACCTGCACTCATCTGGGCTGCGCAGTTTCCAGAGTCGAGTGGGGCTACCAATGCCCCTGTCATGGCAGCAAGTACGACGCGAACGGTGTGGTGCTCGCGGGGCCCGCTCCGAGGTCGCTGCCCTGGTTCACGATCCTTCAGGCTCCCGACGGCCAACTGGTGGTGGACACGACTCTAAGTGTTACAAGAGAAACCTATTTCAAGTTCGTTTAGTGGTTGCTGAGACCGATCGAGCTGATTGCTTTGAAGACCTGCGCTAACATTGCGGCGATTGCCGTGGTCTCCATTCTACTCTGGGGTTGCGCCCCGAGCCCTTCAATAGTATCTGACAGCCCTGCTTCGAAGTCCGACCCGCAGAATCCGAACTCGCAAGCTGATGGAATTCGCGAGGTGTTTTCGCGCGAATCGCATGCCTGGCCTGTCCTCCCCGATCAGGGATTGCTGGTAGCTACTATTCGATCGGGCTCTACTACGCTGGCCGCGCTCGATCTTCGCAGCGGGGCGCTGATTCCACTCGTCACGCGACCCTCCGGGGAAATGGATATTTCTGGGGCCCCGGATCGGGTCGCATATCTGGTGCGTGAAGGAGTCGATCCGTGCCGGAACTATGTAGAGATCCTGAATTTAAGGGAGGGCTGCATTTACCGGCTCAAACCCGGGAATGGACTCGCGATTCTGGGTTTCTCTTTCGGTTCACGCCCCACGGAATTGATCTTCACCGAGATGAATTTGCGCGAGAGCCGCAGCCGTCACGCGCGCTGGCGCACAGTCCTGGCCGACGCCGGCACGGGCGATAGCCGTGTCGCCATCTCGTCAGATTCGGGGAACACGACCGCGGAGGCGATTCCTGTCCCGCTCGGGCGGTCCACGGAAACCGGCGAAACTTATTTCCTGGGGCTGCTGCCTTTCCGCGGCATGATTCATAGTGGCCTCTGGGCAATGAGCTTCGATGGCCAAGGCCCGAAAGAGAAAGAGATCGTTGCGGAGACCGCTTATGTCGGACGTCCCCGGCTCTCTGCGGACGGCGATTTCCTCGCCTACTTGTCATCAAACCTGGAGTCATTACCGGTCAGCGATATCACCACGCCCGGTGCTCCTCCCGGAAATGTTCTGGTCGTGACGGACCTTCGAACGGGCCGGAACATCAGCCTTGCGGGGAAGCCAGATGCGGCATTTGGCTGCCTGCGCTGGTCCGCGGCCGGCGATGAAATCCTGGTGGCTCATCGCCACTGGCTAAACGGCCGCTTTCGCGACCAGGGCTTTCTGGCGGGAGCAAAGGAATCAGGCTTCCAGTTGGAGACAACGGGTTTTTCCCCGTCCCCTGACGCCACTGTCACCGACATCGCGAGGTGTGAAAGCGGTTCCTTGTTCTGGGTGGAGCAGGGCGTTTGGGGAACCAGGCTGCGCGACGCCGGCGCAGCTCCTGAAGCGACAACGCTGCTCGCGCTTGACGGCGGAGAGATCAGAGTCCTCGGCTGCCTTAAGGGGGGGACGCTCAAGCAGGCCCCAGGGTGGGAGGCCGCCGGTCTATGAATCAGGACGAGCCGCAAGACCCGAAGACCAGTGATCAGATCGGCGCGTTCCAATATCTCGGCCGAATGCTGAAAGGCTCGCACGAGGCGCTTGGCGCCATCTATCGATCGATTTTCCGGGGACCATACCCGTGGAACCCGCGACAGCGGCTGGCCGTCATAGTCAACAACCTGGTTCTTCATGTCCATCCGACCAGGGTTTACCGCCGAAGTATCAGTGTCACGCCCACCTTTGGCCTCGGGTTGATCTGTTTCTACCTGTTTGTCATCGAGTGGGTAACCGGCGTCTATCTCATGTTCTACTACGAACCGTCAACCACTGGCGCCTATGGCCGCATTTTGGACCTCGACTACGTAGTTGCCTTCGGCCAGTTGATGCGCAATCTACACCGCTGGGGCGGTGAAGCGATGGTGGCGGCCGTCGTGCTTCACATGTGCCGGGTGTTCTACACGGGGGCCTACAAACCGCCCAGAGAGTTCAACTGGATTCTCGGGGTGATGCTGCTCTTTCTGACCCTGGCGCTGAGCTTTACCGGTTACCTTCTGCCCTGGGACCAGCTTTCGTTTTGGGCTGTGACAGTAGGCACGAACATCGCGAGCTACGCTCCGCTTGTCGGGCCGAAGCTTCGGTACCTTCTGCTGGGTGGCAACGCAGTCGGGGGCGACGCGCTACTGCGCTTTTATGCGCTGCACGTGATAGCAATACCTTGTTCTGCCGCCTTGCTCATTAACTATCACATCTGGCGGGTCATCAAGGATGGTGGCCTGGCCCATCCACAGGAAAACCTCGCGCCTGCGGAGGCAAAGGCTGCCGCAGTTCCGCGAGCCGAGGTGGTAGTCCAGACCTTTCCTACCGTACTCTACGTTGAGCTCGCGGTTTTCCTGGCTCTGATGGCGGCCCTGATGGCGATATCGCTGCTGTTCAACGCCCCGCTCGAGCAACAGGCCAACCCTCTTCAGCCGAACAATCCCTCCAAGGCGCCGTGGTACTTCCTTGGCCTGCAAGAGATGGTGAGTTACTCGGCCTTCTGGGGCGGCGTCGTCGTTCCGGTGCTGCTCACTGGATTCCTTGTCGCGCTGCCTTATGTCGATCGGACACCAAAGGGAATCGGCGTGTGGTTCGCGCGGGAGCGCAGGTCGATAGTCGTTGTCTGGACGGTCATCTTGCTGGTGATTGTAGTGACTACAACGATCGGAGTCTTCTGCCGCGGCCCCAACTGGAAGTTCTATTGGCCGTGGCAGGCCTGGCCCGGTGCCCCGGTTTAGCGCGGGCTCTGGATACTATGGAAAAGTGGGTCGCTGTGACCGGTATCGTTCTCACGGTCAGCTTCGGATGGGCTCTCCGCGACAACTTCGACCAGGAGTGGGCAAAGTATGAAAGAACTTACTACTCTTTGGCTCTTGTTCGGCCGCACACCGCGGTGTGGGCCAAAAGCCAGGCGGTCGAAGTAAAGCAGGTCCTGCCTACTCAAGTTAGTACGGTCGAGCGTTGCGTGACATGCCATATAGCTATTGACGACCCGGCGTTCAAGGACGGCCGGGAACCCTTGAGGCAACACTCCGCGCTGTTACGCAGTCATCCCCCGGAGAAGTTCGGTTGCGTCATTTGTCATGGCGGCGTGGGAAGGGCGGTGACCACGATGGAGGCTCACGGCCAGGGCGAAGGTCTGTCAGATCCGTTGGTGAAGGGGGAATACATTGAGGCTGCATGTTACAACTGCCACGGGTCCGAGGCCTTGCCGATTCAGGCCACGTCGGCGGTGATCCGGGGCAGGCAATTGGTGAATCGCTCCCTGTGCATGGGTTGTCACCAGATCGAAGGCGCCGGCGGGCAGGAAGGCCCCGACCTCACTGCGGTTGGAAGCCAGCGAAGTTGGCTCTGGCTGTATGCACATATTGCGCGGCCGGAGTCTGTAGTCGTGGGTTCTACGATGCCCGTGTTCCCGTTTTCCCGGGATCAGTTAAAAGACATCGTCATTTACCTGCTGACACTGCGCGGTGGCTTGGAACAATCTCGTCCTACGATAGCGCCGATCAACAGCGTGGAGTCCAATTCGACCGGACTATCCGGCGTGGCGGCCGAAGCCGGCCGGGAGATGACCGGTCCCGGCCTGGTGACCTATGACGGAAGGGAGGTCTTCAATGGAGCCGGTTGCACCATGTGCCACTCGATCGGGAGGAGGGGCGGCCAAGTTGGACCGGCCTTGACATATATCGGAAGGAAACGGGACGCGAAAAACCTGGCCAAGCTGCTTCGTGATCCGGCGGAGGCCCTGCCCGGCGGAAAGATGCCCCAGCTCAATCTTACTAAACAGCAAATAGACGCCCTGACAACCTACCTGACCACGCTGCGCTAGCGAGGGTGCCGCACAGTGTTACCGCGCAGACCAGCATCGCTCTTCCAGTCGCTAATGCTCTTGGCTGCCGCCTTGGTCGCGGCAGCTGTGGCGGCCGGTTGCAGGTCTGACCCGCAAAAAGGGTTCAGTTCAACTGAACGCCTGGGTTATACGGTCTTTGTTCGAGAGCAATGCATGTCTCACTGTCACATGTATGGAACTATCGTGGGTCGTCCCTACAATGCTCGCGACGCTCGTAGCGGATTACCTCCTGACCTTCGCAAGACGCCGCGGCGGACGGCCGACTGGTATCGAGCCTATCTGATCGATCCGGGAGCGGTACTGCCTCAAAGTTCGATGCAGTCTTTCGACAACCTCTCGGGCCCTGAGATCGAGGAGTTGATCGCCTTCTTGCGGCGTCTCAACCAGGAATCCGTCACTCCGGCGCCGCAACCAGTTTCGGCGAGCTCGATTCCTGAGACTGGAAACGGACTGATCGAGTACGACGCGGGCCGCATCCTCTTTGCAAACAATTGCAGAGGATGCCACGGGGAGTGGGGAAACGGGGCAGGTCCGGTGGGGAGTCTTCTTTCCCCGGAGCCTCGCGATTTCACCGATACGCTCTGGATGAGCAAGCAGAGCGAGGTCTATCTGTTCTCGGTCGTGAGTAACGGCAAGCCGAAGACGGCGATGCCGGCCTTCAGGGATCTTCTGAGTGATCGGGAGAGAGCGCTGGTGCTTCGATACGTTGAGTACTTCGCGGATCCGGTCGGCAAAGAACGAATGGAATTGGCGGTAACGACTCCAATTCGGTAGGCGTTCCGCATACAGAGGGACCGAACTCGACTTGAAACGCGAGCGCAGCGCGTACGCCGGCAGCTTCAGCTACTCAGCCATGAGGCGCCGACGCACCTGATTCCATGCGCTCTGTCATCGAGGTCGAATTTTCGGTAATGACAACTGCATCATCAGTACGTGCGGATCTGATTTTCGGCAACGATCAGGACAGAACTGCGGCAAAATAATGATTATCGGCGTTCCCAAGGAGAGCTTTCCGGGCGAGCGGCGGGTCGCTCTGGTACCTGCCTCGATTCCCGTTCTGCTCAAGGGCAAATGTGAAGTGGTCGTGGAGGCCGGGGCAGGGCTCGGCGCGGGTTATACGGATGCGGCTTATGCCGACAAGGGCGCGAAGCTCGTTCCAACGCGTGCCGAGGTTTTCAGCGCAGCGGACGCGGTGCTCCAGGTGTTATGTCATGGCGCCAACGATCGCACCGGCGGCGCGGACCTTCCCCTGATGCGTCCGGGGCAAGTGCTGATCGGCTTTTTGCGCCCCCTGGGGTCGCCGCAAACCGTACAGGAGATAGCGGCGCGGGGAGTATCGGCGTTCGCGGTCGAACTGATGCCGCGCATCACCCGCAGCCAGAACATGGATGCGCTTTCAGCGATGGCCACGATCTGCGGCTACAAGGCGGTGCTGATCGCCGCCGACCTGTTGCCGCGGTTTTTCCCGATGCTCACGACCGCGGCGGGCACGATTACGCCGGCGCGGGTGCTGGTGCTGGGCGGCGGCGTGGCGGGGTTGCAAGCGATCGCCACGGCGCGGCGGCTCGGCGCAGTGACGTCAGCCTACGACGTACGGCCCGCAGTAAAGGAACAGGTGCAGAGCCTCGGCGGGCGCTTCGTCGAGCTGCCGCTGGAGACCGGCCAATCGGAGGATGCCCGCGGGTACGCGCGCCCGCAGGATGAAACCTTCTTGAGCCGGCAGCGCGAACTGCTGACCCGTGTGATAGCCGAGAGCGACGTCGTGATCAGCACGGCGACGGTGCCGGGCAAGCGCGCGCCGCTGCTTATTACCTCCGATATGGTGGCGCGGATGGCGCTCGGCTCCGTGATCGTCGATATCGCCGCAGAGCGCGGCGGCAACTGCGAGCTCACCCGGCTGAACGAGGTGGTGCGCGAGCACGGCGTCACCATCGTCGGCTATTTCAACCTGGCGAGCACCGTTCCCTACCATGCCAGTCAGATGTATTCGCGCAACCTGACGGCGTTCCTGTTGAATCTGTTGAAGGACGGCAAGCTCAATATCGACCTTGAAGATGAGATTACTCGCGGGACCCTGGTCGCGCGCGACGGAAACGTAGTGCATCCGTTGCTGGTGCAGGCGCAACTTGCAGGCGCCGCAGGCGCCGTGAAAACGCCGTAACGTGGTGGCTTTGAGGGAGGAACGATGTCTGACTTGATGTCAAATCTTTACGTGCTGGTGCTGGCGGCCTTTCTCGGCTTCGAGGTGATCAGGCGGGTCTCGCCGCTCCTCCACACGCCGCTCATGTCGCTCACCAACGCGCTCGATGCGATCGCGGTGGTCGGCGCGATCGTGATCGCGGGCGAGCAGCGGAGCACGCTGGCAACCGTGCTCGGCACGCTGGCCGTGGCCGCCTCGGCGAGCAACGTGGTCGGCGGGTTCCTCATCACGGACCGGATGCTGCGGATGTTCCGAGCCGGCGCCAAGACCAAAGCGTCATGAGCCCGCAAGTCACCAGCGTGATCATCGAGGTTTCCTACCTCTGCGCGGTCGTGCTGTTCGTGCTCTCGCTCAAATGGCTGAGCGCTCCATCGACCGCGCGGCACGGCGTGCTGGCCGGCGAGATCGGCATGGCGCTGGCCGTCGTAGCGACCCTGCTCTACCACGGAATCGTGAGCTACCACTGGATCGTGGCCGCGCTGGCCGTGGGATGCGTCGTCGGGATTCCGCTCGGTCTGGTTCCGATGACGGCGGTTCCGCAGCGGACCGCGCTCAGCCACGCCTTCGGAGCGCTCGCGGCGGCGATGGTGGGAACGGCGGAGTATTACCTGGACGCGCCGCACATCTCCGCTTTCACGATGTCGGCGCTGGCGATCGAAGTCATCCTGGGCTCGCTCACCTTCACCGCGAGCTTGATGGCGGCGGGCAAGCTGCAGGAGGTGCTGCCGCAAAGGCCGATCACCTACAAGGGGCAGAATTTCGTCAACCTGTCGCTGCTGGCCGCCGCGGTCCTGGTCGCGGTCTACCTGGTTCTTAATCCGGGAGCGACGTATCTGTTCCCGGTGATCGTGGCGATCCCGCTGCTGTTCGGGTTCCTGATGGTGATTCCGATCGGCGGAGCCGACATGCCGACCGTGATCTCGCTGCTCAATTCGTACGCGGGGCTTTCGGCCGCCGCGATGGGCTTCGTGCTCGGGAGCAAGCTCCTCATCGTCGCCGGCGCGCTGGACGGCTCCTCGGGCTTCATCCTGTCCATCATCATGTCGCGGGCGATGAACCGCTCGTTCACCAACGTCCTCTTCGGCGCGTTCGGGCAGGTCCAGGAATCGGCGGCGAAGGTCGAGCAGAAGCCGGTCCGCTCGGCTACCCCGGAGGATGCGGCCGCGATCCTCGAGGCGGCCAGTTCGGTGATGGTGATTCCCGGCTACGGAATGGCGGTGGCCCAGGCGCAGCATCGGGTGCGCGAACTTTACGACATCCTCACCCGGCGCGGCGCGGATGTGAAGTTCGCCATCCATCCGGTCGCGGGGCGCATGCCCGGCCACATGAACGTGTTGCTTGCCGAGGCGGACGTTCCCTACGACAAGCTGCTCGATATGGACGAGGCCAACCTCGAGTTTCCCCAGGTCGACGTGGCGCTGGTGATCGGGGCCAACGACGTGACTAATCCGGCCGCGCGGCACGATCGCGGAAGCCCGATCTACGGCATGCCGATCCTGGACGTGGACAAGGCTCGCACCGTGATGGTCATCAAGCGCAGCTTGAGCCCGGGCTTCGCGGGTATCGACAACGAGCTTTATTACATGGACAAGACGTTGATGCTGTTCGGCGACGCCAAGGCCTTCGTCGGCAGTATCGTGCGCGAGCTCTCCGCCTCCGGCAACGCTCACACATAGCCGGGCGGCCGGGCGAACGGCCGGGTAGGCGCGACACCTGTCCTGCTTCGGAAGAAAGGAAAGGGGGCCTCCGGACCACTCGCGTCTGTTGAAACCCATAACGAGATTCTGGTTGATTGAGGTGGCGAAACGGCCTTGAGGGCAATGGAAAGTCACATGGATCCCGACGAGGTGCCCGCTTGGCTGGAGATTCCGCCTGCTTCAGCGGTCGCGCCACCTGTCCAGACAAGAAAGCAAGATCTGCCGCTCGATCAGCTTCACTGGGAAGACTTTGAACGCCTTTGCGTACGCCTCGTTCGCCACGAAGCTGACATCGAGCATTGCCAGCTATATGGCGAGCGAGGTCAGAAGCAGCACGGGATAGATATCTTTGCGCGGCATTCAGGTGCAGCGTCCTATTCACTGTATCAGTGCAAGCGCGTGGAAAACTTTAGCGCAGTCGATATTCGAGATGCGGTAGATAAATTCCTGAGGGGCGAATGGGCGGCGCGAGCCTCCAGATTCGTCCTTTGTCTCAGTGACAGCGCCGTTCGCACCCAATACGCAAACGCCATAGAAGAGCAGGCCGCACTTCTCGGGAAACGCAATATTCTTCTTGAGCCGTGGGACCGAGAGAAAATATCGGAACTTCTCAAACCTCACCCCGAACTGGTAGACGATTTCTTTGGTCGCGAATGGGTCAAGGCCTTCTGCGGAGAGGAGGCGGCACAGCACCTGAGCGCCCGTATGGACGCCTTCGCAGTCCAACGGTTCCGTCGCGAACTAGGTCAGTTCTACCGTTGTTTGTTCGATAGCCAAGACCCCGGGATACCTATACCAAGAAAAGTGGGTTCAAGCCCGTTCCCGTTAGATGAAAGGTATGTCCTGCCAGACGTCTATCGGCAGAATGCCGCCAGTGCCTCGAGCCCCGTTGTCGAGGCGGCGGCAGCGCCCTCGCAAACGGAGCAGTCCAGAGAGCAAGATTTGGCGGCAAGTGAAGCCCTGCCGGGGTCTGAACCAAGAGGTAGAAACTGGTCCCGCGAGCCAGCCGCCCCGCGGTCATATGTTTCACGTGAAGCCGTCGAGATGTGGCTGCCGCAGTCGAAGCGCTCAATAGTAGTAGGAGGACCTGGAAGCGGTAAGAGCTCGCTTCTTCGATATGTGATCACAGACCTCTTCTCAGAATCGCCGACCCTTTCGAAGCTCGCGGCAAAGTTCGGCGGGTTGCTCCCGGTGTGGGTGCCGTTCGCGTTCTGGACCAAATTGATTTCCGCGGGGGACCGGGATTCGTCGTTGAGTAGTTGCCTTAAGCGCTGGTTGGAGGAGTGGGACCAACAGAAGCTGTGGCCGCTGGTGCAGCGCGCAATAGAAGACAAGCGTCTTTTCCTTCTGGTCGACGGGTTGGACGAGTGGACTGATGAAGCCGCTGGTCAGATTGCCTGTCAGAAGCTGCAGGTCTTCGTCCAGCTAGGCGACCTAGCTGCCATTGTTGTGACTCGAGCGTACGGATACGCGCGAATGCCAAGGTTCGGGAGCGGCTGGCAGGCCGCGGATCTAGCGATCCTTTCGGACAAGCAGCGGAGCGACCTGTGCGAGAAATGGTTTCGCCTCAAGCACCTGGCTAGAGATCCAGGCTACCACAACAACCTACCTGAAGTTGTTAAGCATGACGTAGATCAGTTCTTGGCCGAATTGTCTCGATCGCCGGACCTCGGTGAGCTATCTAGGGTTCCGTTTCTGTTGCTTCTCCTGCTGTACTTGCGCTTGGAGCAAGCGGTACTTCCCACGAGGCGATTCAAGGCTTTCGAGCTGATGGCTGATCGCCTCATCGCCGACCATCCGGCCAGCAGGCGCACGGCTGCTTCCCTGGGTTCTTCGCGCCAAGGGCTCGATGAGAATGATCTCAGGAGGGTACTCGCTCGCGTCGCTTTCGAGGTCCAAGAGACCCGGGCGGACGGCCTGATCTCCGACCGGGATATGCAAGAGACTGTGCGACAGTTCCTGGTCGACGGTGCGCTTGGGCTCGGCATGGAATCGTCGGAGGCCCGGCCTTTGCTTGGTCAATTTACTCATATAGCCGAGGGGACGCTCGGCCTCTTGGTCCGTCAGGCAACGCGGCAGCTGAGTTTCTTTCATCGTTCGTTTCAGGAGTACCTGGCCGCCTTTCACGTATCGCGACTGACCCTGGGTGACCAAAAGTGTGTCGTCGAGAGACGCTTCGAAGACCCACGCTGGAAGGACGTGTTGCTTTCCCTCTTCTCGATGACCCGTCGGCCTGACGACCTGCGGTCGCTTGTTGAAGTGATGAAGGCCTCCACCTTGCCTCAAAAGCTTTCGGCGGCCGAACTCCGCGCTGAACTCGCCTTCGGGGACTTCGACTGTCCCGCCGACCTGGCAAGGAGCATCGCTGAGGAATCTCTCGTCGCGATCGAGCGGGAGTCGTGGATGCCGCATCGTGAACGCTTGCTGGACGCAGCCCTACAGGGATTGCACTCCGCGAAGACCGCCGAGACTGTACGCCGCCGCGTGCGGCGGTGGGTATACGCTCGGAATGGGTGGCAACCAGGCTGGTTCGCGGCAATGGGACGTTGGCCAGCTGACCGAGCGACCTCGGCCATCCTGCTGAGTGGATTGCACGATGAAGACCCGAGCACTCAACGGGCCGCGGCGCAATCTCTTGCTGCAGTGTTTCGAGGCGATCCAACAGTCGGAGACACCTTAGCCCAACTGGCTCAACGGTCTCCACGAGCGAAACTGCGTGCCGCAGCAATAGAGGGACTCGCGCTCGGATGGCCTGAGCACCACTCCATACCCAGCATACTCGCTCATTCCGACAATTGCGTCAGCCTAGAGGTTCGACTGGCCTGCGTCGGCATAAAGGTCTCTCGCGGTATTCGCGCTGATTCCGATTTCGATTTCCTGCTTGAGCTCTCCCGAAGGCGAAATGACTTCCGAGTTCATTACTCTTGGTCTGAGGAGATCGCGAACGCGCTTGTGAATGGCTGGCGCGGGTCCGAGAGACTCAAGACGATCTGCCTTGACACCATGCGAAACAAATTTGACATCCGGGATGAAACGATATCGCAGAGTATTGCGGCGTCAGTCCTGATGCGTGGTTTCCCACGCGATCGGGATGTGGCGAAATGTTGCGGTGATGAGATTGCTACCAGTCAGTATCCTTTCATCGAAATGGACAGCCACTCAAGCCCCTGGCTGTTGCTCCGCGACAATTTTCAGGACGATCCTAGTATAGGTGCGGCCATCGATTCGTGGCTTGACAGGAACAAATTCGACACGATGAGGGTAGCCCTCGCGGCACTGGTTTGCCGTACACCCAAAGCGAAAAAAGTTCTGACCGAGGCACTTGATGGCTCCTTTCCTCACTGGCCGGCTTGGGGTCTCCTGGAAGGCTGGGGCATGCAAGATCCGGAGGTTTCCGAAACTCTTTTGCGGCGGGCGAATGCACCGGCAGGATCAGCATCGCAGATCGCTCATTTGATTCCGGGCATTGTCGCTCATGCTCCGACCGCTCGCGCGCGACTACTGGAGATATTGAAAGATCCCGCTTGCATTCGCCACGACTTCGTCGTCGAGGGATTCGCTTCTCTCTCCGACAAAGGCGATACAGCCGAACTTGTCTCCGCTTGCTTTGCGGCACTGCCTCGTACGCAAGGACTACATCGAGAATCGGTGGAACATGCGATGCTCACCTGCTTTCCCGAGGTGGGCAAGGTACGCGAGTTTGCAATAGGCCGTTTGAGCTCGCGTCATCCGCCGATCGCTGCAGCCGCGGTCGCCGTGGCCGGCGACTCACAAGTCCGTGCCCAAATCGCTGAACTCGTTCAGCCCCTTCCACCGCCGCTACGGCTGCGCATACTGAGCAAGGTTGCCAACCAGCCGCATGACGATGAGTTCGCTCTTTCAGTTCTCAAGGATTACGACGTCGAGGAAAATGACGAGCTCAAGACGATCGCTTCCATAGCGTATCACAGGAGTCTCCGTCGGATCGGGCAAGGGGGAAACGCTGTCGATCGACTGCTGGAGGATATAGTGTGCCTTGGGCCCGATCACGAAGAACGGCGTCGTGCAGCCTTCGCCGGGCTTTTGGTGCTGGAACGCGTGGAACTACTGCGCGATCTCCGGGAGCCAGGCGGGAAACCAGAACTCGTGTCGATTGATCTTGGGAAATGGAACGAAACGAACTTGCCTCTCGTGCGCCTAGTTGCGGAGAAGTGGCTATATCTGCGATCTGTCTTTGGCGATTCTCTCTCAAATCGAATATCGCGGTGGCACCACGACAGCTGGCCCGCGCTCTGCCGCGTGGCGGCGGACTATCCGGAGCTGCAGGCGGAGGTTCTCTCGGTTCTCGATGGTGATCGGAAGCTGGCGGCCAACCCACATGCTCTAGTCTTTGTAGCGCGCGCGAAACCCGCTTCACAGCTATTGGTAGACCGGTGTTTCGCTGCGATCTCGGCGCCAGATAGCAATTTCCCACGGGCTTCGTTTACCGCAGCGGAGATTCTGGCGGAGAGTTTCGCAGGGGACGACCGTGTATATTCGAAGCTTTTGGAGACAATGCCCATCGCCCGAAACGGCCCTTGGCTGTTAGTGAGGCCGCAGCTCGCAGTCGCACTCTCGCTCGGATGGCCAGAGTCTCCATTTGTCGACGAGCTTTATCGCCAAGCGCTTCGGGAGCCGGGCTCCGTAGGTGACTATGCTGCTTTTTTTGAGACAACACTCTCGCAGTGCCCCGCCAACGAATTTCCTCGAAGGCTTCAGAGACATTTTGCGGCGAGCGGAGTCGTAGGCAATCCGTATATATCTCGGGCACTGATACGAGCCGTCGTCAGACGACTCAAGAGAGATCCGGAAGCGGCGTTGGCCCTCCTATCCGCGTTGACTGATTCACTTCAGCCGAGCGAGAAAGCGAGCATCGCACGCAGCCTGGCTACCGCGAACGGCCTATCGCCCGAGCTCGCGGACTTCTGCTCGCGTGAGATTGGCAATCAAATCGGCCTCGATTGGCCAGAGCTGGGCTTTGACGTGGCAAGCGCGGAGGTGCGTGGAGTGATCCTCAGTCTTCTGGACGCCCTAAATGGTCCTGCCGTGGGCTTCCGATTTGACAGCGGCTCTTATGACTAAATGTCTCTTTGTTCGGCCGCCGACGCCGGGGCAGAAGCCGGGCGGCCGGGCTAGGGGCCGGATAGGCGCTATGTGATGGGCCGAGCGGGTTGGTAGCTGCACCACGGATCGGTGGCGAGAAAATCACCGGTCAGTGCATAGGCGCGCGAGCGCGAGCCGCCGCAGATCGTGCGATACTCGCAGTAACCGCATCTGCCGCGCAGGGCGCTGGGGTCACGCAGGGTGCGGAAGAGCGCGGAGTCACGATAAATCCCGGCCAAGCTTTGCGAGCGCACGTTTCCCGCCGAAAGCGGCAGGAACCCGCTCGGGTAGACCTCGCCCACGTGCGATACGAATACAAAGCCTTTGCCCGCGTTGACGCTGTGGGGCGCAAGCCCGACGGTGTGTCCGGGCCCTTCCGACCGTCGCAGCATGGCGGGCATCGCCACCGTGCCGGGGCCGCCCGGCGACTGCATGGCCGTGCGTTCCTCCTCATGCTGCGCGACGTAACGCCGGTAGTGGGGCGCTTCCGTGACCTTCACCACAAAGTGCGCCCTTTTCTGAACCGCGTATAGGACCGCGAACAGTTCCTCGCACTGGCGCGCCGCGAGCCCGTCCAACAGTTCCCCGCGTCCGACCGGGACCAGGAAGAACACTTCCCAGAAGACTGCTCCAAGACGCTCAACCAGCTCGGCCATCTCAGAAAGAAACGGCGCCGAATCCGCGGAGAGCGTGGTGTTGATTTGGAGGGGTAGGCCGTATTGGTGCGCCCATTCGGCTGCCGCCAGGGTCTTGCTGAAGGCCCCGGGTACTCCGCGGAAACCGTCGTGAAGCTCGGCGCGCGGATAATCGAGGCTCAGCGCCATCTGGTCGAGACCGGCCTCCTTCAACTGGCGGACCACAGAGGCGGTAAGCGCGGCGGTTGCGGCGGGGG